>Ga0209330_1000196_pt1 | contig 29588 bp, 26 predicted proteins | sample JacPinW_OM2H0_O3_FD_187969 | JGI IMG/M metagenome (GOLD analysis project Ga0209330, IMG submission 187969) | Forest soil microbial communities from Algoma, Ontario, Canada - Jack Pine, Ontario site 1_JW_OM2H0_O3 (SPAdes) (version 2) | ecosystem: Environmental > Terrestrial > Soil > Boreal...
TACAGTTTGCTCGGGGAACTCAACACGCGCCCGCGCACAACTTATCTGGCGGAAGTCAGTAATCCGAATCCGGAGCTGAAAGGGTGAAGGCCGCAGAAAGTTCGCGGGGTCACAGGAATTTGCTTTGGGCAGGGCGCGGCTTTAGGCGTGCCCTGAGCAGCCGATTTGAGATGGACTTTTGCTCCTGAAGGGAAGCTGGCAGAAGAGCATGGATGAGCAATACAAGACGACGGTCGATGCGCAACGCGCGCCGGTGATCGAGCCGGGCTACACTTTCGGCACCGTCACGGAAAAAATCAGCGCCATCGTGCTGACCCGTCCTGCTTCGAACGGCTGGTTCCTGGGATTCGGCGTCGCTTTCATGCTCACGATGATGCTGCTGTTCGCCATCGGATACCTGTTTCTCAAAGGCATCGGCATCTGGGGCGTTACCATCCCCATCGGATGGGGCTTCGCCATCGTCAACTTCGTGTGGTGGATTGGAATCGGCCACGCCGGAACGCTCATCTCCGCCATCCTTCTGCTGTTGCGGCAGTCGTGGCGTAACTCCATCAACCGCTTCGCCGAAGCGATGACCCTGTTTGCCGTCGCCTCGGCGGGAATTTTCCCCGCCATCCACGTCGGCCGGCCGTGGCTGGCGTACTGGCTCTTTCCTTATCCCAACACGATGCGGGTGTGGCCGCAATTCCGCAGCCCGCTGATGTGGGATGTGTTCGCCGTTTCTACCTATGCGACCATCTCCGCCTTGTTTTGGTTTATAGGTCTGGTACCCGACCTGGCAACCCTGCGCGATCGCGCGACTCATCCCGCGGCCCGGCTGATCTATGGCGCGCTTTCCCTAGGCTGGCGCGGATCCGCGCGCCACTGGCACCGCTATGAGACTGCCTATCTTCTTCTGGCTGGATTGGCTACGCCGCTCGTGCTCTCGGTTCACACGGTAGTAAGTTTTGATTTTGCCGTCGGCATCGTTCCCGGCTGGCACACTACTATTTTTCCGCCTTACTTCGTTGCGGGCGCGATCTATTCCGGCTTCGCGATGGTTCTGATGCTGGCAATTCCCATTCGCAAGATTTACGGCCTGGAAGATTTCATCACCGAGCGTCATCTGCAGAACTCTGCAAAAGTGATGCTGGCCACGGGATTGATCGTGGCCTACGGTTACGGAATTGAAGCCTTCATGGGTTGGTACAGCGGCGATCGTTACGACGCCTTCACCATCTGGAACCGCCTGCACGGTCCTTATGCCGTCGCCTACTGGTCACTTCTGAGTTGCAATATCTTCATTCCGCAACTTCTCTGGGTCCGCAAGCTACGCACTAGCCCCGTGGCGCTTTTCCTGGTTTCTTTTGTGATCCTCGTAGGCATGTGGCTGGAGCGCTTCATCATCGTAGTCGTCAGCTTGCATCGCGACTTCCTGACGTCGTCCTGGGGAATGTACTATCCTACGCGCTGGGATTGGATGACTTACATCGGCACCATTGGCATGTTCCTTGCCGCGATGTTCCTGTTCCTGCGCCTGTTGCCTGCGATCTCGATTTTTGAAATGCGGACTCTCCTGCCGGAAGCGGAGGTCAAGGCCGAATGAAACGCGATCCGGTATACGGCATCATGGCGGAGTTTGCTTCGGCTCAGGCCCTGGTGGACGCCGCCAAGCGCACGCATGAAGCTGGTTATCAAAGAATCGATGCCTATAGTCCCTTTCCGATCGAAGGCCTGGCGGAGGAGATGGGCTTTCACCGGAACTCGGTTCCCCTGGTAGTACTTATTGGCGGTATCGTCGGCGGCCTGACTGGCTACCTGATGCAATACTGGATGTCCGCCGTCGACTACCCCCTGAATATTGGAGGAAAGCCGCCGCATTCCTGGCCCGCATTTATCGTCATCACTTTCGAAATGACGATCCTGTTTGCCGGCGTCTCGGCCGTGCTTGGCATGCTTGCGCTGAACGGTCTGCCCATGCCGTATCATCCCGTGTTTAATGTGCCGCGGTTCGCGCTGGCCTCGAAGGACCGTTTCTTCCTGATCGTGTTTTCTTCCGACCCTAAATATGATCCGGCGGGCACACGCAACTTCATGGAGGGACTGGCGCCACGCTCGATCTCGGAGGTGCCCAGCTAAAATGTGCGCTCCGCAAGAAAAGCCATGTGGGGACCGCCGGCTGTCCGGCCGATCGAAGCTCGACAGTTTATCTCTTGTCACGATGCTGCTGGCGGTTGCCCTTTCCTCCGCCTGTCGTATCGACATGCACGTGCAGCCCCGCGTGAACCCCTTGGCCAAGAGCGATTTCTTTCCCGACCAGCGAGGCGCGCGTCCGCTGGTCGAAGGCACGGTTGCACGGGGACAGCTGCATGAAGATAGCTACTTCTACACCGGGAAAAACGGCAACACGCCCGGCGATTACATGCCATTTCCCGTGACCAAAGAAGCTCTCGAACGCGGGCGCGAACGCTACGACATTTATTGCGCTCCCTGTCACTCGCGGGTTGGCGATGGCAACGGATTCATTCCGTCGCGCGGATTCTCTCGCAAGCCGCCATCTTTCCACGACCAGCGGCTTCAGAAAGCTGCCCTGGGATACTTCTTCGACGTGATCAGCAACGGCTTTGGCATCATGCCCGACTACTCCGCGCAGATTCCGCCGCGGGATCGCTGGACCATCGTCGCTTACGTGCGCGCGCTGCAATTGAGTCAGAACGCAACCAAAGCCGACGTTCCAGCCGGACAGAAAGTGCCCTCCGACCCGCCGGCGTTTCAAGCCGAACCGGGCTCGGGTGCGACTGTTCCGGTGATCGCGCCTGAAGCTGCCGGCAAAGAAATTGGGCCAAAAGAGGAACAGAAATGAGCGCCGCTTCCACTGTACGTCTCGATCTGACGGCGCCGGAAGTAGTCAGAAAAATTTCCCAGCGCTCGCTTGTGATCGGCGTTATTTTCTCGCTGATTTCGGGCGCACTGGCGTTTGTCCGTCCCGATGAATTCTATCGCGCCTACCTTCTCGGCTTCATGTGTTGGCTGGGCGTCGCGCTCGGTTCCATGGCGATCCTTATGATCCGCCATTTGACCGGAGGCGGTTGGGGCACGGTGATTCGCCGCATCCTGGGCGCGGCCATGCGCACGCTGCCGGTCTTGGCAATTCTGTTCATCCCGATAATTATCGCAGTCGGGCAGCACCGAATTTACCCGTGGGCAATGCCACTTGAGTCCATCCAGGATACGCACATCCGCGAGCATCTGGAAAAGCACAGCTTTATCAAGGCGAGCTATTTGAACTTTTCCGGCTTCGTCATCCGTGCTTTCTTTTATTTCGCCATCTGGAACGTGCTCTCGTTCCTGCTTTCGAAGTGGTCGAAGCAAACCGACCATGCCGGCGCTCCCGACAACTCAGGACGCTTCAAGGCGGTCGCCGGTCCTGGTCTCATCCTCTATGGATTCACCATCTCCTTTGCCGCCATCGACTGGGTCATGTCTCTCGATCCCAGTTGGATCTCGACCATCTTCGGCCTGCTCATCCTTATCGGTGAAGTGCTCTCCGCCATGTGTTTCGCGGTGGTGGTCGAGCGCATCCTCTTCAACTACAAGCCCATGTCTGAGATGTTGACCCCCGACTTCGTCCACGACCACGGCAAGTGGATGCTCACCTTCATTATGGTCTGGGCCTATTTCTCGTTCTCGCAGTGGCTCATCATCTGGGCCGGGAATTTGCCCGCGGAGATCACTTTTTATCTGAAGCGCTTAAGTAATGGCTGGGGATCGATTGGACTCTTTTTGGTACTGTTTCACTTCGCCATTCCATTCGCATTGCTGCTGTCGCGCCCATTCAAACGCGATATTCGAAAGCTGGTATGGCTTGCGGTCTGGATGATGCTAATGCGGTATCTCGATCTGTTCTGGATCATCGAACCGAATTTTTCAAGAACTCTTAACATCACCATCGCCGACATCGTCGTGCCGATCGCCATCGGCGGAATCTGGCTTTGGTATTTTTTCCGTAACCTGGCTGCGCTGCCGCTGTTGCCAGCCTACGACCCGGACGCTCACGAAGTTCTACAACCGGCACATCAGTAAGCGCAGACTATGAGCGATGAGTTCAAACACGAGGACACCGCGGGGCACGAGAGCTTCGAGCACCAGGATCTAAAGCCCGCCGGGATCGTTTACTTCTTTCTGACCCTGGTCGTGGTGACAGTGCTCTGCATGTTCGGCCTCAAAGGCCTCTATGCCTATCTCGACCGCCGCGAAAAGGCTTCGCAGCCAGAAGTGAATCCGCTGGTAGCCAAGGTTCCCGAAGATACGCGCAATGTCGCTCCCGGATACCCCCAGACCGCCTTCCCTAGCCCCAAGCTGGAAGAAGACGAGCGTGGTCAACTGAACGGGATCAGGATGGAGGAAGAGAAAACGCTCTACAGCTACGGCTGGGTCGACGAAAAAGCGGGAACGGTGCGCATTCCGATCGAGCGCGCTATGGATTTATTGCTACAGCGCGGACTGCCGGTGCGCCCGCGGGGCGCGGCCAATGATAGCCCGGCCACTGACGGTGCGACCAACAAGAGTAAAGCATTGAGCGACAAGGGTGAGAAGAATTGAGCTGTAGAAAATCCAACTCGAGTTTCCCGGTGCGGGTTTTGCTGGCACTCTCGCTTTTGGCGGTTTCCGCCAGCGCCCAAATCAATAGCGGCGTCATGTCCCCTCCGGCGAATACGCGACCTCCCCGTCTCGAGAACGTCGGTATCGAGCAGCATCTTAACGCCCAGGTGCCCCCGGATCTTATCTTCCGCGACGATGCCGGCAAAACCGTGAAGCTCGGAGATTACTTCGGGCGTAAACCCCTCATCCTCAATCTGGTTTATTACAACTGCACCATGCTGTGCGGCGAAGCTCTCGCCGGACTCGCCAGTGCGATGCGTCTGGTGAAGTTCGATGTCGGCAATGAATTCGATGTGGTCACCGTAAGCTTTGATCCGCGTGAGACTCCAGAGATGGCCGCGGCCAAGAAGGTCGACTACGTCAAACGCTATGGCCGAGCCGACGCCGCTGCGGGCTGGCATTTCCTTACCGGCCAGCCGGACTCGATAAATGCGTTGACGAAGACTGTCGGCTTCCAATATCAGTACGATGCCAAGAGCAATCAGTACGCGCACGCCACCGCCATCATGGTGCTGACGCCGCAGGGCCGCATCTCGCGCTACTTTTACGGCGTGGATTTTCCGCCCAAGGATTTGCGCCTGGGACTGGTGGAAGCTTCGCAAGGCAAGATCGGTAATGCTGTGGACGCCGTGCTCCTCTATTGCTATCACTACAATCCCGAGACGGGAAAGTACGGCGCCATGGTCGCAAATATCCTGCGCCTGGCGGCTGCCGCAACCATTCTCTTGCTGAGCGGTTTGATTTTTATTTTGTGGCGGCTGGACCGTTCCGTAGCGAGGAAGCCGGCAACAAAGACAAGGTATGCTCAATAATTTCCCATTATGGCCGCAACAGGCTTCCACGTTGGCTGGCCACGTGGACGCGCTCTACATTTTCCTGCTTATCGTGACCGGCATGATGGCTCTGCTGGTCTTTGTCTGCATCATCTTTTTCGCCGCCCGTTACCGTCACCGTCCCGGCGTCCGGGCCGAACAGATAGAAGGTTCGAACGCTTTGGAAATTACCTGGAGCGCGATTCCGTTCCTTATCTTCATGGTGATCTTCGTCTGGGGCGCGCTCGTCTACTTCAAAGAGCGGACTCCGCCCACCGACGCCAGTGAAGTTTATGTCGTGGCAAAGCAATGGATGTGGAAAGTGGAACACGCCGAAGGGCAACGTGAAATCAACGAACTGCACGTTCCCGTGGGGCGTGACGTGAAACTGATCATGACCTCGCAGGACGTAATCCACAGCTTTTACATTCCCGCTTTCCGCATCAAGCAGGACGTCCTTCCAGGCCGTTACAGCGTGGAATGGTTCCGCGCCACCAAGCCCGGCATCTATCATCTATTCTGCGCTGAATATTGTGGTACCCAGCACTCCGGGATGGTTGGCTCAGTTGTTGTCCAGGAACAGGCGCAATATGAGGCTTGGATGAACGGCGGTTCCACCGGCCCGCTTTCCGCCAGCGGAGAGAAAATCTTTGCTGAACTCGGCTGCGCGACCTGCCATCGCACCGATACGCCAGGGCGCGGGCCGAATTTACAGGGCGTTTTCGGCCAACCGGTTCAACTCGAAGACGGACGCACCGTCACTGCGGACGAGAACTATCTGCGAGAATGCATCCTCGATCCGGGTGCTAAGCGCGTTAAGGGATTCCAGCCGATCATGCCCACGTTTCAGGGGTTGGTCAGCGAGGAACAGGTCAATGCCCTGGTCGCCTATATCAAATCGATCTCCGCGAACAAGCCGCTGGGCGGCGCGAAGGCGACTGCGAGTGTAGTCGCGCCGCGCCACGAGCCAGGTGAGACAAAAGCTCAGGCCAGTGAGCGCGTCCACGCACAACCGAACGGAAGTCAGGTGCAATGAGTATGAGTATAGCCACCCCGACAGTACAACCCGTTGAGCGCGAAAACTATCTGAACAAGGAGTACGGAGTGTGGTCTTGGCTGCTCACCACGGACCATAAACGCATCGCCCTTCTATATCTCATCTCGATCACATTCTTCTTTTTCATCGGTGGCTTTTTTGCACTGCTCATCCGGCTCGAACTACTGACTCCCGCGGGCGACCTCGTGCAGGCCGACACCTACAACAAACTCTTCACCATGCATGGCATGGTCATGGTGTTCTTTTTCCTGATTCCCTCAATACCGGCCGTGCTCGGGAACTTCCTCGTGCCCTTGATGATTGGCGCCAAGGATCTTGCCTTTCCCCGCATCAATCTGCTGAGCTGGTATCTCTACATCATCGGCGGCGTGATGATGTTGCACTGCATGCTCACAGGGGGCGTCGATACCGGTTGGACCTTCTATGCGCCGTATAGCACGTCGTTTACCAACACGAACTTAATTGAGGCCGGTCTGGCGATTTTCGTGGTCGGATTTTCTTCCATCCTCACTGGCCTGAACTTCGTGGTTACCATCCACCGCATGCGCGCGCCCGGCATGACATGGTCGCGTCTGCCGCTATTCATCTGGGCGCACTACGCAACCAGCATTATTCAGCTTTTGGGTACACCGGTCATCGCCGTCACCATTGTGCTGGTGGCTGCCGAACGCGCTCTGCACCTCGGAATCTTCGATCCCAAACTCGGCGGCGATCCCCTGCTTTTCCAGCATCTTTTCTGGTTCTACTCCCACCCCGCCGTCTACATCATGATTCTGCCGTCGATGGGCGTGATCACCGAAATCATTGCCTGCTTCTCGCGCAAGCGCATCTTCGGCTACCACTTCGTAGCTTTCTCCTCCATCGCAATCGCGGTCTTCGGCTTTCTGGTGTGGGCTCACCATATGTTTGTGGCTGGAATCTCCGTCTACTCCGCTCTTGTATTTTCTTTCTTGAGCTACGCCGTGGCGCTGCCCTCCGCCATCAAGGTCTTCAACTGGACAGCCACGCTTTACAAGGGTTCCATTCACTACGATGCGCCCATGCTTTACGCCTTCGGCTTCCTGGGACTTTTCACCATCGGCGGCCTCACGGGATTATTTTTGGCGGCTCTCGGCATCGATGTCCACGTCACTGACACCTACTTCGTCGTCGCCCACTTCCACTACATTATGGTCGGAGGCGCCGTGATGGGCTATCTCGGCGGAATGCATTTCTGGTGGCCCAAAATTTCCGGACGCCTCTATCCCGAAGGCTGGGCGCGACTAGCTGCGCTGATCGTTTTCATCGGATTCAACCTAACCTTCTTCCCCCAATTCGTGCTGGGCTACATGGGAATGCCGCGGCGCTATTACGATTACAGCCACATGCCGGAATTTCAGGTGTTGAACGTGCTCTCGACGGCTGGCGCCACGGTCCTGGGCGTGGGATATTTGCTGCCCATGGTTTATTTCCTCTGGTCCATGCGGTATGGCAAGCCGGCATCCGACAATCCGTGGAATGCCGCTGGGCTTGAATGGAAGACGGCCTCTCCGCCGACCACCTTCAACTTTGACGCGGAACCTGTCGTGACGTGGGAAGCCTATAACTATGAGGAGTTAGACGCGCCTCACAAGGAGGGGGTGCCCGTTGCACGATAGCTCCACAACCGTTGTTCATGACCGTAACGGCGAAGCGCATGCTGCGCACAACCCGGCCTTGCTGCACCACTTCGCGGAACCGCAGCAGCAGCGCGACGCCGCCAGTTTGGGAATGTGGGTCTTCCTGGCAACGGAAGTCATGTTTTTCGGCGGCCTCTTCTGTGCCTATCTGGTTTACCGCCAATGGTATTTTGGAGACTTCGCCGCCGCCAGTAAGTCCATCAATATGGGCCTCGGCGCCACCAACACCGCAGTGCTGATCTGCAGCAGTTTGACCGTAGTGCTCGCCGTGTGGGCCGCGCAAACGGCTCGGCGCAGCCTGCTGATCGGTAGCCTCGCCCTTACCATGCTGCTCGGTCTCACGTTCCTTGGCATCAAGGGCATCGAGTACAGAGATAAATTTGTGGAGCATCACGTGCCCGGGGCTTCTTTTAGTTTCGAGAATGAGCCAATCCCCGGGCATCCTGGTCAGTACGCCAATGCCCGCCACGCGCAAATGTTTTTTTCTCTCTACTTCGTCATGACCGGCCTGCACGCGCTGCACATGATTATCGGCCTGGGGATTTTTCTGTGGCTGTTGATTATGGCGTGGAAGGGACGATTTACCCCAGAGTGGCACACTCCGGTTGAGATTGGGGGGCTGTACTGGCATTTCGTCGATATCGTCTGGATTTACTTGTTCCCCTTGCTTTATCTGATCGACCGGCACCCGTGAGGCTTGCATGTCAGCACATTCATCAGCAACATCGTCGCCTTTGAAAATGTACTTTGGGGTATTCTTCGCATTGCTCGTCGGCACCGGTCTGACGGTTTACGCCGCGACGCTCGATCTGGGACGATATAACGCAGTAGTCGCTCTGGGGATCGCCACCATCAAGGCAACTTTGGTCGCGTTATTCTTTATGCACGTCTGGCACGCCAGCGAAAAGCTGACGAAGCTGGTCGTGGTCGCCGCACTTTTCTTCCTGCTGCTGTTGCTCGGGCTGACGATGTCTGATTATGCGACTCGCATGTGGAGCTAGTCTCCACCTGCGCTCGGGTTCATTCTGCGGTATACTCGCGCCGACCGTTTAATTCACTGCCCGGCGTGAGGTGATGTATGGCGTTCTGCAATGCTTGTGGCGCAAGTCTGGCCCCCGGAATCCGATTCTGTAACAAGTGCGGTGCCGCAATACTCGCTTCATCGCCCGCGCCGAATGTTGCGACCCCCGTCATGGCTGGATCCACCATTCCTGCGGCTTCCGTCCCTGCGGCGAACGCCGGGCAGGGAAGCGGGGCGCTCAAAGTCATTCTCATTGTGGTGGGCGTGATCGTTCTGTTGGGAATTCTGAGCGTCGGTTCGTTCGCGTTTTTTGCCTGGCGCATAGCGCGGCACGCGCACGTCCGCCAGGACGGCAACAACGTAAAAGTGGAGACTCCGTTCGGCAACGTTGAAACGACGCAAGACCCGCACGATGCTGCGCGCAATCTGGGAGTGGAGATCTATCCCGGAGCGGAAGTCCTGAAGGATGGTTCGGCTTCTGCAACTTTTGCAGGAGTTCATACCGCGTCGGTCAGTTCCGAGAGCACCGATTCCGTGGACAAGGTCGCCAGCTTTTACAAAGGGAAATTTCCCAACGCCATGGTCACGAGTTCCGACGCCGGCCGTTGCACGATCATCGCCAACGATCGCAAAAGCATGATTACCATCAATATTGAAGCTGAAGGCGGCAAGACGAAGATTCAGATTACCAATGTGTTCCGCAAGTCTGACGCGGCAGATTCGTCTTCGAACTGATCTTCGAAACAACCAGAGACCGCGGCATGTCAGACTCATTTGCAGAACTCGCGCAGGCCGCCAGGTCCGCGCAGGTCGACGCTTTGGGGCTGGCGGAATCTCTGCGTAAGAAAATTCGCGGGGAAGTCAGGTTCGACCGCGGCACTCGCGCTCTCTACGCCACCGACGGCTCCAACTATCGCCAGGTTCCGATTGGCGTTGTAGTGCCCCGCGATCCCGACGATGTTCTCGCCACCATCGCCCTCTGCCGCGAGTTCGGCGCGCCACTGCTCTGCCGCGGGGGAGGCACCTCCCTCGCCGGCCAGTGCTGCAACGTTGCCGTCATCCTCGATTTTTCCAAGCACATGGCGAGGATTCTGGAAGTCGATCCCGTCCGCCGCATCGCTCGCGTGGAACCGGGGGTTGTGCTCGACCATCTCCGCGCCGCTGCCGAAAAACACCATCTCACTTTCGCGCCCGATCCCGCCAGTCACGATCGCTGCACCCTCGGCGGTATGATCGGCAACAACTCCTGCGGCGTGCATTCGGTCATGGCCGGCAAGACCGACGACAACATCGAAGAACTCGAAATCCTGACCTACGACGGCGCGCGCATGAAGGTTGGCGCCACGGCCAGCGGGGAACTCGCACACATTCTTGATCAAGGCGGACGCCGCGCCGAGATTTATGGCAAATTGCAGAGCATCGCCACTACCTATGGCGATCGCGTCCGCCAGCGGTTCCCAAACATTCCGCGGCGGGTCTCCGGCTACAACCTCAACTATCTTCTGCCCGAAAACGGATTTCACCTTGCGCGCGCACTGGTTGGTTCCGAAGGCACGTGCGTCACGGTTCTCGAAGCTACCTGCCGCTTAGTCGAGAGCCCGCCCGAACGCGTGCTGCTGGTCGTCGCCTATCCCGACATTTATCAAGCCGCCGATCACGTGCCAGAAATCATGGCACACAAGCCCATCGGACTCGAAGGCTTTGACCATCTTCTTGTTGGCTATACGCGAACCAAAGGGATCAACTCCGAGGGCCTCGCGCTTCTGCCTGATGGCGGCGGATGGCTGCTGGTCGAATTCGGCGCTTCCACCGCGAAGCATGCGGAGTCTCAAGCCCGGGCTCTGATGCGGGCGCTTAGCCACAGTGCCACGCCTCCCAACCTGCTCCTCTATACCGACAAGCCCCAAATCAAGCGCGTGTGGGAAGTCCGCGAATCCGCGCTGGGCGTCACGTCGCACGTGCCCGGCCAGCCGCTGTACTGGGAAGGATGGGAAGATGCGGCGGTCGCCCCCGAAAAACTTGGAGGATACCTTCGCGATCTGAGCGGGATGATGGCCGCTTACGGATACAAAGGCTCCCTTTATGGCCACTTCGGCCACGGCTGCGTGCACACCCGTATCAATTTTGATCTGCAATCGAAGCAAGGAATTGCCAAGTTCAGGAAGTTCATGGAAGAGGCGGCCGATCTCGTTGTGAGCTACGGGGGTTCCATTTCCGGCGAGCATGGTGACGGTCAATCCCGCGCGGAACTGCTTCCGAAAATGTTCGGTACCGAACTGGTGCAGGCTTTTCGCGAATTCAAGTCAGCGTGGGATCCGGAATGGAAAATGAATCCCGGCAAGCTGATCGAGCCCTACAAACTGGATGAAAATCTGCGCCTGGGCCCTGCCTACTCTCCTTGGGAACCGAGAACCGTCTTCCAGTTCACGGCTGACCATGGAAGTCTCGCCGAGGCCACTTTGCGTTGCGTAGGCGTGGGCAAGTGCCGCCGCGAAGAAGGTGGCCTGATGTGTCCCAGCTACCGGGTTACGCGCGAAGAAGAACACTCCACGCGCGGGCGAGCTCACCTTCTATGGGAAATGACGCAAGGCGCAGTCATCCGCGACGGCTGGCGCAGCGAGGAAGTGAAGCGGTCGCTCGACCTCTGCCTCGCCTGCAAGGGATGCAAAAGTGACTGCCCTGTTGGCGTCGATGTTGCGACCTACAAGTCCGAATTCCTGTCTCATTACCATGAAGGCCGTTTGCGCCCGCGTACCGCCTATGCATTCGGCAATATCGATTTGTGGGCCCGCGCGGCATCGCACGCACCCGGTCTTGCCAACCTTGCCACCCAACTACCGGTGCTGCGCGATATTTCCAAGCTGGTCGCCGGAATCCCCAGACAGCGTTCTGTTCCCGCCTTCGCTCCAGAGACTTTCCAAGCATGGTTCCATCGCAGGCGGACAGCTGGCGCTCGAGGTGCTCGAAAAGATGGTTTGGGGTGGCGCCGTGCTGCAAGCGCTGCCATTGAACCTTCCGATTCTGGAAGGGTTCTGGCCCCTGCGGACGCCCGCCCCGTCCTCCTGTGGCCTGATACGTTCAACAACTATTTCCATCCCGGCACCGCGAAAGCTGCCGTCGATGTCCTTGAAGCCGCCGGCTTCCAGGTCCTCGTGCCAAGAGCCCATCTCTGCTGCGGACGCCCGCTCTACGACCAGGGCATGCTCGACCGCGCCCAGGCTCTCCTGCTTCAGATCCTCGATGAACTCTCGCCCGAAATCGAAGCTGGCATTCCCGTCGTCGGCCTCGAACCAAGTTGTGTCGCCGTCTTTCGTGACGAACTTCTGAACTTACTTCCGCGCGACCCACGGGCTCAGGCCCTGTCGCGCCAGAGTTTCCTTCTCAGCGAATTTATCGAAATCCACGCCCCCCACTTCCGGCCGCCAAGTCTCAATCGCAAGGCTATCCTCCACGGCCACTGTCATCAAAAATCTCTCATGAAGATGACCGCCGAGGAGGCCGTCCTACACCACCTGGACGTCGACTTCCAAAGCCCTTCTCCCGGTTGCTGCGGCATGGCCGGTTCGTTTGGCTTCGAACCCGATAAATACGACGTCTCCATCGCCATCGGCGAACTCGAACTCCTACCCGCTGTCCGTCAGGCCCCGCCCGACTGGCTGATTATCACCGACGGCTTCAGCTGTCGGGAACAGATCGCCCAATGCACGCCGCGCCGCGCGCTTCACCTTGCCGAGGTCTTGCAAATGGCAGTGCGGGAGACACCCGCGCCGGAATCCGGACCCTATCCCGAATCGGCCAGCGTCCGCCTTAATGAAGCTAAAGTACTTCATTCTATGAGACGCGCAGGATTAGGTCTGGCGGCCGGGGCCTTGACCGGGGCAGTGCTGTGGAAGATGTTAAGAAGTCGCTCATTTTAAGTCGTTTAGCGGTGTTTGCGGCGGGTTTCTTTCCCGCTGTCACTCGCCAAATTACCCCACATCTGGGACAATAGAACTCTCGCCGCCCGTCCCGCCGTGTTAGGGATCGTTGCGTTATGGATCGTGAAACCACAATCACCGCCCCGGTCATCGGGAAAGTTCCTGCCGAGGCCCTGCCGACATTAGTTGCGGTGAAGCTCCCGGACGCTCCCCTGTGCGGCTCTGTCTTGGTGATGATCCAATTCGACGTCTGCGAAGAGATTCGGCTCGACGAGCTGCGGAGCATTCTCGACGCACGAACCGTCGACACCAGCTTTAAACACATGGCTCCCGGCTATGTCCGCTTCCAGCGTCCTCCGGTGGAAGAAGCCCTCGAACCGCTCGTGCTAGAAAGTGGCGAGCGCCTCCAGGGAGAGATTAAATACTTCGACTACGGCGTGGTCAGCGTGGTCTTCGAGCTGCCATTCTCGGGCAATTGGGACAAGCTGGTCCAGCTTTCCAGCCGCTGGGTTTGGGATACCAACTTTGAGAGCCTCGCGACTCGCATCGTCAAGCAGAAACTTGGGCGCGCCGCCCCCGCGCTGGTCAAGCCTTACACCGCCGAGTGGTTGAAGGAAGACTATTTCATCTTCCATCTGCGGGACATTGCAGGGGCCCCCTCTGGCGCAGACCTGCTGGCATCGCAGGCAGATTGCATTTCTCAAGTCGTACGCGGTGAGAACCAGCCGCTTTCCGACGGCGAACGTCAGGAAATTCTGCAGTCGCGGATTTCCTACTATCCCGGTGACCTCGCCGTGATTGGATGGAATGCTGCCTTTATCTACGACAGTCCTTCCGGCGCCGAAACGGCTATCCAGCTCCTGCAGTATGCCAACTCGCAGTTGCTCGAGTTCCGCCACTATGACGAACTTCTTACCAAGCAGCTTGAAGATGTCTACGACTTCCTGGAGCGCGGAGGCCGCGGACTTTGGTCGCGCTGGCGGACCGCCCGTGCCGCCTCCAAACTCCACACCGTTCTGCTCGACGTGAGCGAATTGACCGAGCGCGCCGACAACGCCATCAAGTTTCTCAGCGATATGTTTTCCGCCCGACTCTACAAACTCGCTGCCTCGAAAGTCGGCGTGCCCGACTACAAAGATCTCGTCCAGCAAAAACTGCAAACCGCCGAAGAGCTCTACCGCTTCATGGTGGACGAATTCAATCAAAGCCGCGCCTTCGTGCTCGAACTTATGGTTGTCATCATCTTGATCATCGAACTCGTCTACTTCTTCCGCGGCAAGCCTATTTAGGAGTTTGCCTCAAAAGGGCACGGCTGAAAGCCACACCGGAACGCTAGCTTCTCCCACAACATTGTCATTCCGAACGCAGCCGGAGCGCCAGCGATGGCTGAGTCGAGGAACCTGCTGCCTGCCTGCGCCACCACCGCCCAGACGAACTCGAACCACTCCCTTATCCATCAATAAGGACTGCTCAATCCTTCCAGCGTGATCATCCGAGCGCAGCAAACCGATTCGCCTCTTGAATCAATTTACGAAGTCGACGGATCCTCGAAGTTACATCAACGCGTAAGCGTCGGGCTGACGTTTACCATCAACTGTCCCATCCAGTTCGCCATGGAACCAATTTTCGTTCTGGTGGATTACTTTCTGTGTTCGTGACCGCCGCAATCGCCATAGCGACACGGCTATCCACAGCACCCTGCGCGCTCCACGAGATTTCAGGATACGGCCTGGTTTTCCCAAGTGTCCATTCAAGTGATACGGGCGGGTATGCCCAAACTCCGTTAGGGAAGTTGATGTCGATCAATGCGCGGCTGGGCCCGCGCGGGAGCGTGATCTGACCAGAACCAACGTCAAGCTAGGGCAAGTCAAGGTAGAGCGCGTAAATCTCGTCCGTACTAAGGTTGCGGACGAAAAGACCAGAGCCATCCAGGCTAATGTTGCTCCAGCCAAAGGCCGGTTCGTTCGAGTATCGGAGCAATCCTTTCAGATCGACGAGGAGTTCTGAGTGAGTTTGACCTACCTTAACTCGCCGAAAGGTTGGATGGTCGGTGTTTGTCGTGTCGTAGTAAACGTAGCTTCCATCTTGCGACCAGTTGGGATAACCAACAATCCCTGGTTCGTTGATCCAGTCTGACCACTTCTGAGTTTTGAAATCGAAGAGGAGCAGTTTTGAGGAGTCGTGGCTGAGCGCCGCCAGGTACTGACCATCGGGCGACCAGCGGGGACTGAAAAACTTCTCCGATCCGGGAACGGGAGAGATTTGGTGGGTGGCAAGATCGACGATGAAGATTCCAACCCACTGCACGTTGGTGGCGCGCCCGAAGGCCAGTTTCTTCCCATCCGGAGACCATGTCGGATCGGTCTCGCCTTGATCTTGGGGGAGAAGTTCCTGGGGCGTGCCACCCTGGGCAGGAATCAGGAAAATCTTAAAAGGCCGACCTGGAAGGGCATTTGTGTAGGCGATCTGTGTACCGTCGGGAGACCAGCGAGGCAGGCCAGCCTCACTCGGCGAGTAGGTCAGCTGAACACGGTCGCTACCATCGGCACTGCAGCGCCAGATACTGGCGTCTGGATAAGACACGTAGGTAATCCACTTACGGTCTCGCGAGTAGTCCAGTTCGCCTGCCGAAATTCCGGAAAGAAAAGGGACAAATTGTTGCGCCTGACGATCGTAACGTACGAGCTCGGCACGGCCCTGGGCCGCGTCCACAAAGAGTTTCCTACCATCCGGGCTCACTGCCAGTGCGTCGAAGGACAACGGGCCGTTAGTCAACGGTACGGGCACGGCAGAACGTCGGTCAAACAGCCCAGCCGATTCGCGCACTGCCCAAACGTTTCGTATCGAACCGTTCGAACTCAGGAAAAAGAAGTAGCGGCCATCCGGTGTCCACTGCCCGCAGCACCCGTCGGCTGGGCCATGTCCGGGTGAAAATACGGCGTGAAGATCGCTGCCATCCGGCCGAATCTCCCACAAAGAGTTCTCGGACTTAAAGATGGAGAAGCGAATGCGAGACCCATCCGAGGAAAAGCGAGGGAACCAAACGAAGTCCGAAACAGTGGCTAGCTTTCGGGGATCGGTGCCGTCGGCGTTTGCCAGATAAAGCTCGGAGCCTTTGCCGAAGACGAGATGCCGTCCGTCAGGCGACCAGGAGCCACCAACGCGATTGCCGACAACATCAGCTAGACGGCGAGGAGCCCCTGAGGGGAGAGGCAAACTCCAAAACGGGCCTTCCGATTCTGTCCCCACCTGCTTGCTCACAAGGAGCTTCGTGTGATCGGCAGAGATGTCAAGGGCAGCTACATTGGCGAACGGAGTGACAACCGGCGAGCCTTCTCCGCCATCGGTCGATGCTTGAACAATCTGGTAAGTGGTGCCTTGCTCGTTTATGTAGAGGCGGGAGCCGTCAGTTACCAGACCGGTCTTGGGAATGGCATCGTGGGTGAGTTGGGTGGTGTTGAGTACTCGAGGCGGTCGTGGTGGGAAACTGAGCCAGGCAAATGCCGCGGTAAGGACAACGATCACGGAAACAACCGCCACGGGCCAGAGCCAGCGAGGTCTTCTGGCCGGCGCTGGAACAAAAACAGTTTGGATCTTTCCGGAAGTCGTGTCCCGCCTGAGACGCTTCAGATCGACGCACAACTCGGCCGCGTTCTGGAACCGGACGTCACGATCTTTTTCCAAAGCCTTGTCGATGATTCGCTCCAATTCCGCTGGCAATTCAGGATTCAAGCGAACGGCGGGCGTTGGCGTCGCATCCAGAATGGCCTTGAAGATCACGCCTGACGTGTCGCCCCTAAACGGAAGCATGCCCGTACACATCTCGTAGACCACCGCCCCGAAAGAGAACAGGTCGGTACGAGCATCGAGTTGCTTCCCCCGAACCTGCTCCGGCGACATATAGGCGACGGTGCCCAGCGTGCTGCCGGGAGAGGTGAGATGTTGCTCGGAGTCGATGGTCGGAGCGCTCATGGCGACGCTCTCTGGCTGCGACACCTTGGCCAGCCCGAAATCGAGAACCTTGGCCTGACCTCGATTGGTCATGAAGAGGTTTGCAGGCTTGATGTCGCGGTGGACGATTCCTTTCGAGTGTGCTGCGTCAAGGGCATCGGCGATCTGGATGCCAAGATCGAGCACCATCTCGATCTGCACCGGCTTACCCGCGATAACGTGCCGAAGAGTCTGTCCTTCCAGGAACTCCATGGCGATGAACGTTCGCCCATCGGCTTCGTCGATTTCGTAGATAGTACAAATGTTTGGGTGATTCAGGGAGGACGCGGCCTTGGCTTCCCGCCGAAACCGGCTGAGGGATTGCGCGTCGTTGGCGAGTTCGTCGGGAAGAAACTTCAGAGCGACGTAGCGGCCCAGCTTGAGGTCCTCCGCCTTGTACACAACACCCATCCCGCCCCCGCCCAACTTCTCCACGATGCGGTAGTGCGAGATGGTTTGGCCGACCATTGGCGCGAATCTTACGTCTGCGGGACGGGCAAGTCAATGAAGGCTCTGGGGTTGGCGGTCGCTTGGAAGAATAGCTGTTGTAAAATCGCGCCTAAGGAGAACCTCAGTGAGACACTCGCGTCAGTCGGACTCCAGGGCGGCGATACTGCTGCTGGTTGTGGCGGCTGGCGCTGGCCTTGCTCAGGCCCAGACCAATATTCAGAAGTCAGCCGCTATCGCCGGCCGCGTAATGTCTGGGCAACGCAAGGCTGATGCGCCATCGCTTCAACTTCTATTGCTGATGGATGAAGACGCCAGTGAGGGGAATCCGGTTGCCATCGCGCTTCACCGGGAAGTGTTAGGCAATGGCCCAAGGCATATCTGGATAATGAACAACGGAAGCGGATAAGCAATCCCTTTCCAGCAGGCTCCCTGGTCAAGCAAACTCCAACTCAACTCCTTAGCTCTCCATCGGATTACCCGATTCGCTGCCGCGGTGTCCACGGCATGGCGTCCACCGACGGGAAAAATCTAATCGTTGATTTTAAAAAAGGAGACCGTCCCGCCGATCAATTGCTGCCTGGCCAGTGCTCCTGGCTCGACCGCGGACTGCGCGCCAACGAACCGACTCGAATCGCTGACGGACGCCCCAGCGCCGACGAACGCGCAAGGCAGCGGAGCGCATAAACGCCGGGGACACTTGGACGTTCTGGGTGGTTAATGACGGGACTTCGTTCAAGGCCACGGCATCCGCCAAAGGCACCCGAGTCAAAAGCCCTAGCACTTGCCCATCACTCGATCAGCTGTCTTCCTGCGCCATCGCCCGCGACCGCAGGCACCGCCAGCATCACCGTCCTTTCGCCGCGCTCTCCAGACACTCAGGCAGAAGCGCGCGCTGTATGAGGGCTAATGCTGATGGCAGAATCTCCTTGGGGGAACAAAACTGACCGGTAGCTTCCTCTGCCTCTGACCGGGAACATCAGGTATCCTAGCCATCGTCGAGGAGAACTGCATGCGAGGTCTGAAGGACAAGCGAGTCCTGATCACCGGAGGAGCTAGCGGAATCGGCGCAGCCACCGCCGCGCGCTTCCTGGAAGAAGGTTCGCGGGTCTGTATCCTCGACCGCGACGCCGCAGCCTGTGGAGCTATCCGTCGGCAACTGCCGGGAATCGCCGAGGCCATCATCGCTGACGTTACCGACCTGATGCAGGTGGAAGCCGCGCTTGCCGACGCTGTACGAGTGATGGATGGAGTCGATGTCCTCGTGAACAACGCGGGCATCAGCGTGCGCCACAAGTTCCTCGACATCACGCCCGAAGAATGGGACCAGGTGATCGCCGTGAATCTGACCGGCGTTTTCTATGCAGCCCAAACGGCCGCGCGCCACATGATGGAAAATTACACGGTCGAACGCGGCTGTGGTGTGATTCTGCAAACCGCGTCCACCAATGGCATCGTGGGCTATCCCTACTACGCCGACTACAACGCCACCAAAGCCGGAGTAATCGAGTTGACGCGCTCCATGGCTCTCGAACTCGCTCCCCAAGTTCGGGTGTGCGCCGTAGCTCCCGGATACGTGCTCACGCCCATGCAACGCGCCGAATACACTGACACCATGCTCGAAGAGGTGAACCAGAAAATTCCACTCCGCCGCCATGCCAGGCCGGAAGAGATCGCGGGGCTGTTCGCATATCTCGCTTCCGACGACGCGGCCTACGCAACCGGGCAGGTCTATACCATGGACGGCGGCGAGACCGCCGGAGGACTGGCCAGCCGATGAGCACCACTGTCTTCCTGGGAGGAGGGCGCATCACCAGCGCACTGGTGGCGGGCCTGCGTCGAGCCGGACACAAAGGCGTCATCGTCGTCCATGACCGCAACGCCGAAAAGCTGAGAGCATTGCGTCGCGATTTTGGAGTTGCGGTCGAGCCTGACCTCCGACCCGCGGTTTCACGAGCCGACATGCTCATCATCGCGGTGCGGCCGACCGCGGTCGCGGAAATGCTCGAGGAAGTTGCCGGCTACGCTGGCGCCTCGCGACGGCTGGCGGTTAGCTTGGCGGCCGGGATTCCCCTCAAGAAACTGCGTCCACGGCTTGACGCTCGGGTGCGCTGGGCACGAGCCTTGCCAAGTCCGATCTGCCGCATCGGACGCGGCCTGACGGCGGTGGCATTTGCCCGCAACGCCCCGCGCGCCGACCGCATGCGAGTGCGCGAATTCTTTGAGCAACTAGGTCTAGTCCTCGAGATGGCGGAGAGTCGCCTTGATGCCTTCAACGCCGCCTATTCGCCGGCCCACGGCTACCACGCGCTGGCAACTCTGGCCAAAGCGGCGCAGGATACGGGATTGGACCCGAAGACGGCGCTCACGGCTGCGGCCCATGCCTTCGCGGATGCAATCCTCTATTGGAGGGAGAGCGGCCAGAACGTCTCCGACCTCCGGCAGGAAGCGGCAACGCCTGGCGGGACATCCGCCGCGACACTGGCAGCCATGGACGCGGCCGGCTATAGGATGGCTATCGAGCGAGGTCTCGCAGCCGGTATTCGGCAAGCGCGGGCAAATGCGCGCCACTGATGTTCCAGAGCTAGCGTCCCATAGCGCTAGCTTCTGATCCACCTCGCTGCCAACCGTCCCAGACGTACAAGACGGTAAAAACCGAACAGAGATTTCGGAAGACGAACCACTTCCCACTCGCCGGGCCCGGGAGTAAGAGTCAGGCGTGCGAGAAATCGCAGGCGATCCAGTGGACGCTCGCGCAGCCGCATCATTAGCCGAAAGTACGATAACTTCTCTTCTTCGTAAGTAACGCCCGCAGCAACCGATGCGGCAATTCGTTCAGTGAAGTCCAGCGCGGCGCGATCTGCGAGGACTGCATCCTTAATGCGCGCCGGCATAGGCGTTGCAAGAAAGCGATGCATCAATCGTAACGTGATATGAAGAATGCGCTGGATACCAAGTTCCTGGGATTGAGAGTGAATCCAATCCCAATTCAGATTCTGCCGCTTTATAATCTGCGCAATGTCGCACAGCCAGATCAGCCGTCCCCAAACATGTTTCGCCGCATGCGCGGAAAGGATCAGCAGCAAGTCTTCAGGAGAAGGCGTTTTCATATAGCGGTCAGCAACCGAGACGGTCACGGCGCGCTCAAACAGTCCGTTCATATCGAAGTCGACAGCGTAGAAGCGCGGCTGAAGCGCCCACTGGAACTCCAGCAGATTTATCCCCGCGGCACTGTCGAAAGTGCATTCGTATCCCGAATCGATGTAGTTGCGCTCCGCATCCTCGGGAATGAGCACGCGTGGAGTGTAGCCCAAAGCGCGAACCGCGCTCTCGATGCGCGTTACATCTTGTCGGCGGACGAACAGGTCCAGGTCGCCGGATTGCCGCAGCGCCATGTCGCCGTAGTACACCTTCGACAGGACGACGCCTTTGTAAGGGACGACATCGATGCCGAGACCTCCGAGACAATCGAGAACACGGATCAGTTCGCGGGTGAGAAAAAGGGACTTGTGAATGTTTCTCTCATAACTCTGGCGCAGCGATGCCAGCACAGCGGGCGGAACGACATCGTGGAGAGGCGCGAGGTTTTGATAGAGCAGCGAGATGAGGCCGTGTTGGTCCGCGAGGCGAAGGGTGGCGATCCAATCCAAAGATTGAGGCAGGAGTCGTCGAATGTGGTTAAAATCAAGGTCCTGCACATCCGGAGAGCTTGCGGCCAGTAAGAGACTCCATTCGGGAACAACTTCGACACTTGGCGCGGACTGGCTCACGGACTTGGAGCAATCTTAGCAGGCAACGTAGCGACGTTGACCGCAGGGGAAAGTGCTTGTCGCCTCACGCGAACCGACCACGTGTTACTTCCGTCACCTGAATGCCCTTATTCTTTAGGACGCATCAAGCCCCCGTTCTGTCACACTAGCATGTTGGCGGTTCCTGGTCCGCAATATGGAAATACTTACACCGAAGACCATGCGGCGCAGCACGCGATTACGTGTGCAGATTTCTCTGCTAGTCACCAGCATGGATCGCAGGCATCCGTTGTCGGCGCAGTGCGTTGCTGTGATAGTAAGTCCGCAAGGCTGCGGGATCCGCGTGTCGCAGGCCTTGCCAATTGAAACCCCCGTACTTCTGAGTGAACTGCCAGGCGGGGGAAGCGCATCGGGTCGTGTAGCGAATTGCCTGCCCTTGGGCAAGGACGCGAAGAGCTTTTTGATCGGAGTGTCGTTGTACAACCAGGGCAATGTATGGGGGATCGCGGATCCACCGGAGGATTGGAACTGCCTCCCCGATTCGGGCGCTGCACCCAGCGGCGCCGAAGACAAGGCAAAAAAAGGCAAGAATGCTTGGCCCTACAATCGGTTCTCCGGTCAGGGCGAGGCTCATCCGCCGCGAAAGTAATTGTGCCGTTCGCTTTAGCGGTCCCAACAGACAATGGTGGTGGTCGCCTCCCGTTCTTTCGTAACCTCCGGAAGTAACCGACGTAGTGCCATAATTCAGACACCATGTCGCAGACCCCAGAGCCCGGCGCCACTGAAATCGCCTCGGCGAGTGCGCCGAGCGAAACCAAGCGCCCTTTTCGGGTCAAACTGCGAGGCTCCGTACTGGCCTTGATTCGTTTGCCCAACCGGCGGCAGATTCGAGGCAAACTGCATCAGCTTTCCACCACCGGTGGGCTGGTGAACGTCGAACAGCCACTGGACGAAAAACTGCAGGTGGAGTTGATCTTTCACCTCGGGGAAACGACAATCCGCGAGAAGGCTGAGATGATGTTCCCCATGTGGGCCACACAGGGATGGCTGCAGCCCTTCCGCTTCATCGACCTGCCCGAGGAGCGGAAAAATATCCTTCAAACGAATCTGCTTGCCTTCATTCAGCAAACGCAGGAGTGACGCAAAGCCCCCCGAGTTACCAAAAACCAGGTGGACGAGGGCAGCACGATTTCGAACGTACTGCCTTCATCAGCCGCAATCCGTTTCAGAAGTGGAACCCAAGTTCTGCCGTCAGCGTGCGCGGCGTCACGTAGTGCGTTCCGCTGAACGTGGAGAGGAAGTTATACAGCGCGTACTTATTGGTGATGTTGATGGCGGTCACTTGCAGACTCACTTTGTGCTTATCGCCCCGGAACAAATTATCGTGCCCGATCGCAATGTCGAAAAGACTTCGAGCTGCGATCCGCGGCGGATTCTTGTCGTCGTTCTCCGTGTTCGGTTTAGGCACATTTAACAGCGTAGACCCGTACTGTGACAGGGGACATGGATTCGGGAGCGCCACGGTTGGTGTTGCCCGTTGCGATCCGCAGAACAGCCCAGCTTCGAATTCCTCATCTGCGGTCAGCGGAGTCCCGAACGAGTCGGTCATCGCAACCGCCGGAGCGCCAGTGGAATCTACAGTCGTTTGGGCGCAGTTACCGCCGTAGCAAGGCGTCTGCCCGGCTACCAGACCGCTGTCGTAACGCCAGTTAAATCCGATCCAGGGCCCGACCTTCCACGGCTGGTACTGCAAATGCGTCGTTAGGTTGAATTTCTCGTCGTGATCGATACGGAACGGAGTTGAGGTCGTTGATCCCACTGCCACCGCCGGCACAGCGCCAGCTCCGCCGATTTGAGGCGTGAAAAATCGCGCTGCGACGCTGGAGAAAACCGCCAGCGCCGAGAATCCGCGGTAGTTCGGCACGCTCACGCGGCCAGCGTATCCTGGAATTTTCGACCTGTCCCACTCGATGGGAAAGGTAATCGGAGTGTTTCCCAGGATACTGAAGTCGTATGCGTTGTGCGTGTACTTCCAAATGTACTCGCCGGAAAACACCACATACCGGCCAAAAGCCTGCTGTATTCCAGCGTGGAACTCATTGCGCCAGCCGGGAGAAAACGGGGTCAAACCTGAGACGGTACAGCCCAGAAGCGGATTCAAAACATCGTTGGCGCATCCGATGCTGGACAGAACAAGGTTTTCATTGAACGGAGTCTCCAGCACTCGCGCATACGACACGCGAAGAACTGTGTTGGTCCTTTTGACATTGTAGGCGACGCCGACACGGGGTTCGGCTTCTTTGTGCGTGGTCAGGCCGTTATAGAAGTCGCCGCGCAATCCCAGATTCAAAGACCAATTTCCCTTAACGATGCTATCGCGGGCGTACAAAGCAAGCTCCTTTACGTCGGTGTGGCCATTGAAAGTGAACAAATGACCGCCTCTCGTCAGATCAAAAGGTGGCAGCACGGCGCAGGGATCGGGAGCAGGATTTCCGTTCGGGCAGCCGAAAGTGACTGGAAGCAGCGTGGGATCGACGATGCCGAGCGCGTCCTGTTCATCGAGAAACGTCTGCTGATAGACCGCCCCGAGCTTTAGGTTATGAATCCCCCTGACGTAGGAAAGGTCTGACCGCACGCCCGCGTTGGTGAGCTTTCGATCCTGTCCCACGGTCTCTCTTTGCAGATTCGTAGGCCCAAGATCGGCGAAAGGGTTGCCGCTGGGATAGTAGTTGAATTGGTCGCGGCGAACAAAAGCGCCCAGGGTGAACACGGCGTTTGAACTCAACAACCGGGTCCATGAGGGCGCGATGTTAAAGGTTTGTATTTGCGAGCGCTGGTCGGTGGGTCCGACCACGTTGCCATTGGGATCACGGCCGCCGTCAGCCACCACGACGCCATTCCAAGGAGTGGCAAACTGGGAGTCGAATGTATTCGGGGTCTGGAACCAAGAGCGCGTATAACCGAAGTTCAAGTGAATTGAGTCTGCCGAGGTGATCTGATAATCCACGCGGTCGAAGAGATTCTCTTCGTTACCCTTATCGTGCATTACCGCGAACTCCGGCGGGTCTAAGAAACGCCCGCTGTTCAATCCGCTCGCCGAGATGAAATTCCCCCAGTTCTTGCCGCCATAGCCAAGATCAAGCGTAGCATTGGAAGTCCCAAATGATCCGTAGGAAGTTGTGAAACTTCCATGCGGTGTCGTCTCTCCCTGTCCGGAGCGGGTCGTGACATTGATCACGATGCTGGTCTTGTCGCCGTATTCGGCGGGCGGTGCCCCGGAGATAACTTCCATCGACTGGATCGATTCCAGTGGAATTTGGTTGGAGAACACCTTGCTTTGCTGATCGGTAATCGGTTGCCCGTCAACCGAAAACGAATTTTCCGCGTGATCACCCAAGCCATGGAACAATCCGTTCGAGTCGGCTGAGATACCTGGCGTGGCGAGCGTGACCAGCGAACTGACCGATGAAGATTGGCTCTCCAACGGCAGCTTGTCGAATAAGTTCCGGTCTACATCCGTGTGGAAGGTGGAGTCATTTTCGATCAAGTCCCCGCCTTCCGCCTCGACCGACACCTGAGTGGTTGATCCCGAAACCTTGAGACTGATCGCAACGCTGACGGGAACGGATGAGCGCGGCTCTACGTCCTGTGCGTAGGACGAGAAGCCTGTCGCCGTCACGGTCAGATGGTAGGGATTGAAAGGAACATTGGTGAAGGCAAATTTTCCGGTTGCGTCCGTGGTAGTAGAGCGATCAAAACCGCTCACGGGATTACGGATGTCAACATTGGCGTTAGAGACTACCGCTCCTGTAGGATCGACCACGCTGCCGTTGATGGAACCAGAATTTCCAACAGACTGCGCGGAAGCGGAGAGACCCAGTACTAAACAGAAAGACACTGTCAAAGCCGCGTGAAGCGACTCCTTGCGTGCAGCGTGCATGATTCCTCCATGGAATTGGTCGAAAAGATCAAGAGAACGGTTCACTGGGAAACGAACCGGGCCTGTACTCGGCAACAAAGCTGATCTTTAGACCGCAGGAGGCGGACGGACGTATAAGGCAAACGCTATCCGAAATTGTTTGGCGGAAGTGGGCTTCGGCCGGTGCCGGACTACGCGACGGAATACCGGCTTGGGGGTCGGGGAAGCGTTGGTTGGAGATGCGGAGTGCGCCGCAACGCAAACCTGGCAGGTAGCAGACTCATCCTGACTCGAATGACGATGCACGGCAAAGGCGAATGCCGACCACAAGGTCAGCATCAAAGAAAGCCATGCTACGCGTTTCGAGATTGACTGCATGTTACCCGGAGTCCTTCAATCGAATTTACAACGAAAGATAACGTCGGCGCAATCACGATAAAACTATTGATGCCGAGAATGGAAGAAAAGAAGCACCCTATCATCAAACTGTTTTCCCAAGTTCCCTGATTCTCTTAAGCTGGGACATAGGGCAAATTTGGGGTGACCCGTGAATGGAATGCTGTGGCGTTAGGTTAGTAACTAAAGTTGGCCCCGTAGCCCAGCGGTTCGAGCAGTGGACTCATAATCGCGGGTGGTCGCTGTCAATTTTTTCCGATGTTGTTGAGAAATCGGACGGTTGGCTTCAACACCCGCTGCTTGAATTGGTGTGGTTTTACTTGGGGATTTTGTTGGTTGAGTGGCACAGTTCAGCCACAGTCGCCCGTAGCGGGTGGTCGGCTCCCCCAGCTATCCCAGTGCCACCTTACCCATCCCCCGCAAGCCGGTGAACTGGGATGGGCGGCCTTCCCCGGCACTGGAGTCCGCCATTGCAGATGCAATCGCGACTGCAGAGCGGATCATGGCGAAGATTGATACCAATGGCCGACAAGGAGCACGGGATAGAATTCGTGTGTTCTTTGCAAATTTGGCGAGGGGAAGCCCCATGTACGGGAGAACTTCAAAGGACACGCATTTGGAAACCGTGTGCTGCGAGATGGACATGGGGGAGTTCTCCTATCAGGAGTTTATGAAAAAGCCGCGTCAGTATACAAAGGTCTTTGTTGAGAACAAGGCACCTCCTTCCACCGCGGAAGCTTGTTCAATACAAAGGCGGGAAAGGGTTCCAGCGCCCATCAGTGTAATCGCGATGCGGTCCGGTCGGCTTAGCAGATCACGTTTGAGATCAGGATGGCCAATAGATATACGGTTTATTGAGGGAACCTAATTGGTACCGAAAACTCTCCGGGTCGGTTGTCGCTTGCAAACCAGAGCTCCCCACTACCAATCGCGCATTTGTCGTCTGGAAACCTAAAGTGCAATTCGTAGTCTTCTTTGTCGTTCCCTTTCAAGCTGATTCGGTCTGATCTGTCCGTGGTGTTGGATTTCAGGTGGAAGGAAATGCTCTGAACAGGCCATTCCTGGCCTGCCATGAGGAGCCGGAGCGGGGTGATTTTCATCGACACCTGAGCGCGATTCACGACGGTCACGAGAGCCCACAAGTACACGATTGGCCCTTGCGACGAATGTTGACTTCCGGTGATCAGTATCGGACCGGGAGTCCCGTCGAAGTTGAAAAACAGCGGGGCTGCCTGTTCCTTCAGTCGCTGCTCGGCTTCCCTCGCGTCCCCTTTGCGTTTTTGTTCAGCATTGTCCGCTGCGCGTGCCGCGTGCTCTTCGTTGCGCCACCTAAGTTGAAGCAGATTGAAGAAAATGCTGATTAGAAGTGCTAGACCAAGGATGAGTAACCCCATGGCGGTCATGTCGCTATCCCAACGCCTTATGCGTTGTAGTCTCGATTGAGTCTCCTGCGGGCATCATTGGCTGGAGGAATCGAGTCTGCGTATTGCAGCAGGCTCCGTAGTCTCTACGCAGCTTTCCTGTTCCCCGCTCGTATCTTCGCCCAGCGTGCCCGCTGTGCCGCCGCGATCTTTCTCCGGGCTGAAGCCGACATCGGATGACCCTTTTTATGGATTGAGCCTGCGACTACGGCTGGCTGCGATTCCTTCCGAGCATTCGTCCACCTCGCCTTCTGCGCCAGCGCCATTTTCCGCCGTGAAGCTGCCGATACAGTTCGCTTCGGTTGGCTTGTTTGGCGAGATGATCCGGAACCGCGTAGCGACTCGATCACAGAAATCGCTTGGCCCAGCTTCTCTACGTGCAACTGCGCTTCCCGCTGCTCCGCACGAAGCTGCTGAAGCGCACTTCCTAGATTTGCCATAATCCCCCTCAAGATTTACAGCGTGATTGCATAACCAAGTATAACTAACCCACGGTACCAAGAGCCGACATCAGCCAGAGCAGTTCGGATACCAGGGAAGGCGACCCAGGCAACGCAGCGTACTGGTATGGTGGGGCGGCGGGGAAGCCTGTTTGCCAGTAGCCACTGGATGCGGAATGGCTCGGCATCGTGAGAGATTTGTTGGCATTGATCGACCTTCACTTTTCGTGATTGCGAGTTCGGATCAGACTGTGAGGAGTTAGGCTTCCATCCGCTAGACTCAGGAACATGACACCTGTGCGCATCCTTACTTGGAATTGCGGGATGGCTCTTGCTCGGAAAGCGCCGAATTTATTGGCGCTCAATCCGCACATAGCAATCGTTCAGGAGTGCTCCAAGAAGTCGGTGGATGTTCTCCACGGCTGCGGTCTCTCCGGCCTGTGGTTCGGCGCCAATCCAAACAAGGGGTTGGCAGTCTTTTGCAGCGCACAGTTCAAGGTTAAAGCAGTGGACAAACTCTTCGGCAAATGGGTGGTTCCCGTTCGGGTTCATGGCGCAGGAGTGGATTTCAACTTGCTTGCGATCTGGGCTTGCCCGGTGGGGACAAGGCGTGCCGACAATTACATCGGGGAGGTTCACCGCTGCCTCGTGAAACATCGTGGGTGGTTCAGCAACGCACCCGCCGTCGCCGCGGGAGACTTCAACAGCAATGTGCAATGGGACGCGAACCGCCCCGGACGGAATCACACCGAGGTAGTGCGTCTATTCGAAGGGCACGGCCTAATCAGCGCGTATCACGCGCATCATGGGGAGAAGCAAGGAACCGAAACGCGCCCAACCTATTACTTTTACCGTCATAGGGACAAGCCCTTTCACATCGACTACGTATTTGTGCCGACAAGTTGGCGGCTGAGTTCAGTCGAGGTCGGGTCGTTCCGAGAGTGGGGACACCTCAGCGACCATGTTCCGCTGGTGGCGGATGTGAGCATCGGCGGTAGCAATGGCAGCAGCAGGAGGTAGAGTCGCCGCCACGATCAGCGCCTTGGCTGATGCACTGCGGAACCGATCCGACCGGAAAGGCGAAGCGCAAGCCGAGCGATTCCAAAGAAAACCGTTGGCGTAACTTCCACATCGATGAGATCAGAAAAACGAGATTATAAGATTGACCCAATGCCGAGCGCAGGGCACTGCGCTGAGTCACGTTGCTATTCTTCTAAGATGCACAAGGAACTGGAGCAACGGTTGGTCGAGGGTGGCCTCATTGGTTCCATACCGAAGGCGGTTCGCAAGCACCGCCATGTCTTCGGGCTTCCGGCACGGCGACGGATGGTGCGACATACTGTCACGTCTCTGCGAGGACTTGGAACCCATGTGAACCACGCGAATGACGCGATCTGCCAGCGCATCGAAGCCGCCGAATAGGAGTCCTTCCATACCGGGGAGGTTTGCGGGCAGCCAGGAACACTGCGGGAAGGCGATTGGATTAAGTCCCAGCGCGACGAGCACGCGAGAGAACACGGAGTCGGCCTCTGATCATCAGTCTGCTCGGCGTTTGAGCCAGAGTGATCTCGACCTTGGATGGCATACAAATGCGAAGTTGAGGAAACGCATGGATGCTTTACTGCCGTTCCATGACTCCGTAGTTGTTCGGCACGGGCTTGAGTACCGATCCTAGGCCGTGGTGCTCGCGGGAATGAATCTGCATCGCTCGTGCGGCCTGGGTACGCTGACTGCCGACGCTCTTATCGAACCCATCGATGCGCTCAACGTGGGAGCAGTCGTGACAGACTAGAACGACGCCATCCGGGTCTTTGCTGATTGTATACATGCGTCGAGACTACTCCTTCCGTTTCCACAAGATGTGCAATATGGCACAGATGGGACTGGCAAACGGTTCCCTACAATGCATCGCGGCTGTGGCGCTCGGCGGGGACGACGAATCGATGACGGTGACTTCCACGTCCCCATTGAGGAATTCACACCGCATCAGGCTGTGTCCGGCGGTGGGGTCTTCGAACGGGTAGGTGTCCAGTCACATCGACGGCGGTCACGATGTCGGCGATGCATCCGTTGAAAAGTACTTCGCAGCGCGTGACCTCGACGTCGACCAAGCTGCCATC
>Ga0209330_1000198_pt1 | contig 29444 bp, 21 predicted proteins | sample JacPinW_OM2H0_O3_FD_187969 | JGI IMG/M metagenome (GOLD analysis project Ga0209330, IMG submission 187969) | Forest soil microbial communities from Algoma, Ontario, Canada - Jack Pine, Ontario site 1_JW_OM2H0_O3 (SPAdes) (version 2) | ecosystem: Environmental > Terrestrial > Soil > Boreal...
ACCTTGGCCGAATCCGCGGCATGGGCTGCGGCCTTCACGGCTTCGGCGTCCTGCTCCAATGCCGTCAAGGTGTCGGCGACATTCTGAAAGGCGGTCAGGACGGTGCTGCGGTATTGCTCGGCGGCTTGCTCGTAGGCGGCCTTGGCGGCGCGCTCCTGATGCAGCAGCATGCCGCCTTGGAATATGGGAGCGGTAAGCGATGCGCCTATTCCCCAGAAGCCGGTGCCCGAGGTAAAGAGCTGACTCATCTGTGCGGCGGAGCTCCCGGCGTTGGCGGTCAATACAATATTGGGCAGCCGATTGGCGATGGCAATTCCAATCTTGGCGCTGGCGTCGTGCAGGTTCGCCTCGGCCTGCAGCACGTCCGGGCGCTGGGATACCAGCGACGAAGGCAGGCTGACCGGCAAATCCTGCGGCAGTTGCAGGGTCGAGAGATCAAAATTCACCGCCGGTGCCTGACTCGGGAAACGACCGGCCAAAACGGCCAGTTGGTCCCGCAACTGAGCCTCCTGCTTGATGAGCGGTGGCAGGGTCGTGGCAAACTGTGCGAGCTGCGCCTCGACCGCGGCCACATCCAGGCCGCCGGCATAGCCCTTGTCGAGCTGAAACTTCAGAATTTTCAGCGCCTTTTCGGCGCTGTCGATGAGCTCGTGGGTCGCATCGATCTGCATTTGCGCCGCCCCCACCTGAATCGCGGTGACAACCACGTTGGACGTCAGCGTCGTATACGTCGCGATCATTTGAAAGCGCGCTTCTTGCTCTTGTGCCGCCAGGGACTCGACCGTGCGTCGATTCAAGCCGAAGACATCGGGCACATACGAAACGCTGACCTGAGGGGTGAAAAGATTGTAAAGAAATGTGTTGGAGTTCAGAGCAGGCGATATTTGTTCGGATTGCATTTGGCGCGTGGCGTCAAAATTGGCGGAGACGCTGGGATAGTAGGCGCCGCGCTGCGCCAGCATATTTTCCTTCGCCACCGTCAGCGCTGCCCGCGCAGCCTTGAGATCGTGATTGCTGGAAAGCGAACGATCGATCAACTCGTTGAGGGGTACGGAATGAAACAGCGTCCACCAGTCCGCCGCGATATCGGCGCCCCCCGCAAAACGCTGTGATTCGCCGGCCACCGTGTCCGGTGTGCTCGTGGTCGCCGACAGCGGCTTGGGAACATAATCACTCACGTCGGGCGCGGCGGGTCTCTTGAAGTTCGGACCGACCGCACAGCCGGCGAGCAGCGCCAGGATTGAGGCCGCAACGAAAGGCCTAACGCGCGATTTGCACTGTGCGTTGTGCGGGAATGCTGCTTTAAGCAATTAGGAATCTCGACGCGCGATAGTATTAATTAGCTCTCGAACGTCCGCCGGTTTTTATTGGCACCGCGCCTGAATCCTCGATGAGCCGGTAAATATACTACGGTTCGAGCGGGAACCTCGATGAGAGTTCGGTTTTTATTGAGCCCAATTGACCTTCTGCCGCCAATGCGCTGAAGTCCATGCCCACCGAAGAGGGGGGCTCCAGCCGCTGGAACCGCCGATAAGAATGACTGTGTGGGGGAATATGCGTTTTCAGACCTGGATCTTCTTTGTTTCGATCTGCTGCGCTCCCGCCGCGTTCGCTCAAGTCGTCGCAGAACAGCCGGCGAGCACCGATTCCGCCTCGGCCGCCGCCGCCCGCGTCGCCCGCGGTGCCGCCTTGTTCAAGGACAGATGTGCTTCCTGCCACGATCCTGCGATCGATCGAGCGCCCTCCAAAACCGCACTGGCGAGACGCTTTCCCGATGACATCGCCACGGCCCTGAAGAGCGGCAAAATGCAGCCGATGGCGGCGGACTTGAGCGACCAGGACATTCACGCGATCGCGACCTATCTGGGCGCGGATGGCATGACCGAACAGGCGGCCGATCCGCCGGCGTGCGCCTCCGCCGGGAAGTTCAGCATGTCCGGGCCCGGCTGGAACGGTTGGAGCATCGATGCACGCAATTCACGTGCCCAACCCAATCCCGGTTTATCCAGCGCCGATGTGCCGCGACTCAAGGTGAAATGGTCCATGACTTATACGGGCGGCCGCTATGGGCAGCCAACCATCGTGGGCGGGCGCCTGTTTCTCACGAGTTCCAGCGGCCGGGTCTATGCGCTGGATGCCAAGACCGGCTGCATGCATTGGCGCTTCGATGCGGATGCCGGTGTGCGGACCACGCCGGTCATTGGACAAATGAAGGGCGCATCTCCCAGCGGCTATGTGATGTTCTTCGGCGATTTCCAGCGCCAGGTCTATGCGCTCGATGCCGCCACCGGAAAATTACAGTGGAAAATGACCGTCGAGACACATCCGCGCGGCGTCCTGACCGGCGCGCCGGTGCTGTACAAGGGATTGCTCTATGTGCCCATTTCGTCGTGGGAAGAGACCGCCGGCGGCGTCGGTTCTTATGGTTGCTGCACGGCCCGCGGCGGATTGGCTGCTCTCAATGCCAAGGATGGGAGGTTGGTATGGAAAACTTATGCGATCGAGCAAGAGCCGCAGCCGACTCTTAAGAATTCCGCGGGCACCCAAATGTATGGTCCCGCAGGCGCCGCCGTTTGGTCAGCGCCGACCATCGACGCCAAGCGGGCTGTGGTTTACATCGGCACCGGCGATACCTACACGGACGTGAAGGAGAACGGGTCCGACGCCATCATCGCACTCGATCTTGCGACCGGTAAGGTCAAATGGCGCAATCAAGTCACCGAGAATGACAGCTTCTTGATGGGCTGCAACCGCAGCGGCACGGTCAACTGCCCGACGGTGGTGGGGCCGGATCACGATTTCGGTGCATCACCGATTCTGTTCACGCTGCCCAATGGCAAGGACATCATCCTCGCGGGCCAGAAGTCCGGGGTCGCGTTCGGAATGGACCCAGATCACGAAGGCAAAACCGTGTGGCGCAACCAGGTCGGCAACGGTGGTGCGTTGGGCGGCATCGAATGGGGCATGGCAGCGGATGAAAAGCAATTGTACGTCGCGGTGGCCGATCTAGGCATACCGCCGCCGCGAGGCAAGGCCGGTCTGTATGCGTTGGATCCGGCTTCTGGAGATCAGCATTGGTACACGCCCGCTCCCAAAGTTGGTTGCAGCTACAGCGGGCGATGCTTGACCGGCCAATCGGCCGCCCCCAGCGTGATCCCCGGCCTGGTGTTCTCCACCACCATTGATGGACATCTACGCGCCTACGCGGTGAAAGACGGCGCCATCGTCTGGGATTTCGACACCGCGGCGCAAAAATACCAAACCATCAACGGCGTCCGGGACCAAAGCGGCGGATCCCTCGATGTGGCCGGGCCGGTGGTGGCGGGCGGCATGCTGTACATCATTTCCGGATATGCCGGTGCGCTGGGCGGCGCGCCGAACAATGTACTCTTGGTTTTTTCAATCGACGCGAATTAAGAGCTAGTGTTACAAGGAGAGGTTCCTACGACGCTGCTTTGGCAGGTTGAGGGATCACGGCAGGGTCGGTCAGGAATGCTCGCACCCGATCGAATTCGCGGCGCAGCAGCGCATTGCCCTGATCCAGCACACGCGCATCCATCGCCGTGCTGTCGATTTCCATGCGTTGGGCGAGCGACGTCAGAGCGTGCGCATGGATGTTGGCGCATGCGCCCCTCAGCTTGTGGGCCGCCTTTGCCAGCGCGGCCCGGTCATTTTGCGCGAGCGCGGCGCCGATTTCCGCCAGCTGCTGCTCGCCGCTGGAAATAAAGGCAGCCACCAATTCCTGTGCAAATGCCTGATCGCCGTCCGTCAGGCGCTGAAATTCCCCTAGATCGACCGGTGCTGCGGAACTTAGCGAGCTGTTCGGTCCGCCGACGGCGGCGTGCTCCATGCCAGCCGCATCGGATTTTTCCAGGCCGAATTTCGCGAGGATATTCCGCAAGCGCTCAACCTCAATGGGCTTGGTCAAGTAGCCGTCCATGCCCGCCGCTTCACACAGTTCCCGATCTCCCGTCATGGCGTTGGCCGTCAGCGCGATAATCGGAATGTGGCCCGAGGTTTCCCATGCACGGATCTTGCGTGTGGCCGTCATGCCGTCCATGACAGGCATTTGCAAATCCATCAAGACGATATCGAATTGCCGCTCCTGGCAGGCAGCCACGCTCTCGGCGCCATTGCTCGCGACCTCCACGGTGCACCCGAGGCGCTCGAGAAATCTCACTGCAACCTTCTGGTTGACGAAGTTATCCTCTACCAGCAGCACGTGTCCGGCAAAGCGCTGCTGAGCCTGCGGTTGCGTCAGCATATTGAGCGTGATCATCGGCTGCGTTTCCATTTGCCACTGCCGCGGGCCGCCGCTCATCACCCGCGCTACCGCATCGATCAATTCCCGCACGCGCACCGGCTTGGTTAGATAGGCGGCGAAGCCGAGAGCCGCCAATCTGGGTGTATCGCCGTGCCGATCCAGCGATGTGAGCATGACCAGTCGAGTATCGGCCAGCTCCGGTATCGCGATGATTCGCTCGCCCAACATCGCCCCGTCCATGTCCGGCATTTGAAAGTCGGTAATGACCATATCGAAGTGCTGGTGCGAGTTGATGTTATCTTGCAATTCCTTCAGCGCGGCGACTCCGCCGCCCACGGTGGTTACCGTGTAGCCCGCGTGCTCGAGCTGCGCGCTCAAAACGCGTTGGTTGGTCACATTGTCATCGACAATCAGAATCCGGCCGCCTGCTTCACTGCGAATGCGGCGTTCAGGGCAGACGCTTGCCGCCGGCTTCAAGGGCAGCGTAAAGAAGAATCTTGATCCGACGCCCACTTCGCTGGAAACGCCTATTTCGCCGCCCATCAGTTCGACCAGCTTGCGCACGATGGACAGCCCCAAGCCGGTACCGCCGAAGTGACGGGTCGTCGAGGAGTCAGCCTGTACGAACGGCTGGAATAACAGTTCCAGTGTTTTCTCCGCGATTCCCATGCCGGTGTCGCGAACTTCGAAATAGGTCAGAGGGTTGCCGCCGCTCGACCGATCGCGCACTTCGATGACAATTTCGCCGTCTTTCGTGAACTTGATCGCGTTGCTGACCAAATTCACCAGGCACTGCCGCAAGCGCTGTGGATCGCCGAACACACGCCCTGTGATTTGCGGTTCGACATTGACGATCAACTCCAGTCCCTTCGTGGCTGCCTGGAACGCCATTGCGGAACCGACATCCTCGACATTGGCGCGCAAGTCGAGCTCGAGGGATTCCAATTCCAGTTTGCCGGCTTCGATTTTCGAGAAATCCAGGATGTCATTGATGACGGTAAGGAGGGAATCGGCACTGGAACGAATGGTTTCCGCATAGTCACGCTGTGTGCGATCGAGAGGCATGTCGAGCAGCAGCCCGGTCATTCCGATGATGCCATTCATCGGGGTGCGAATTTCGTGGCTGACATTGGCGAGAAAGTGACTCTTGGCGCGGCTTGCGGCATGCGCGGCTTCTGTCTGTTGCTGCAGCAATTCCGAGGCCACGACTTCCTCGGTGATATCCCAGGAGACACCGAGCAGTCTGGAAGGGGCGCCTTTCTCGTCGAGAATTATTCGCCCGAAGTTCTGCACGTGCACCGTCTCGCCGTCCGCGCCGCGCGCGCGGTAGCGCATGCTGATCCGATCGGACTTCTCGGCGAGCGCCGCCGCAACCGTTGCGCGAAAAACCTGTCGATCCTCGGGCAAGACCAGCTCTTCAATGTGCTCGACGTCGAGATTCTCGGGGGTCCCGCGATAGGTCAAAGCCTCGATCGGATTCTCGAGCCATAGATAGCGGCGCGCGACCAAGTCGAGTTCCCAGGAGCAGATCCCGGCGCTTTCGGTGGCGATGTTGATGCGATCCACGAGCTGGCGATTTTCGTTCGCACGGCTCTTCAGCATTTCCGTCGTCAGCACGTCGCGAGTGACGTCCCAGGTTACCCCGACGATGTAGCGGACCTGGCCGCGTTCATCACGCATGATGCGCGCGTAATTCTGCATATGGTGGATTTCGCCGTCGATCCCCTTGACACGGAAAACGTACTCGTAGGAATCCAATTTTTTTGCGATCGCCTCGCGCGGCGTCTGCAGCAAAATCTCGCGGTCTTCCGGCAGGATGATGTCCGCGATACTTCGAAAATAGTCCTTCAACGGCACATGATCCAGACCGAAGCAGGGAGGTCGCGGTCCATGCCAGGAAAAGCAGTCGGATTTGATGTCGAATTCCCACGGCGCGATTCCCGCGGCCTTGGTGGTCACGTTTAGGCGCTCGATCAGAGCGCTCTCCTGCGCGGCTTTGCTTTCCAGTTCCGAAGCGTGCAGGACCTCTTTGGTGACATCCCACGTCACGCCCATCATTCGGATCGCCGCGCCGCTCGCATCGCGATACACGCGCATGTGCGTTTGGACGTATTGGGGCTCGGGACGCGGGTTGGCGGTACGGTGGCGCAGGGGCAAGATCGCGTTCTGGGTCGGATCCACGAGCAGCGCACGAATTGCGGCCGCCGATTGGACGCGATCATCCTCGTGGATGAGGTCTTTTGGATTCAGCGTAGCGGAAGGCGGCATGCCGAATAAGGGCCACAAGCTGCCGTCATTGATGAGTTCGCCGGTAACGAGATCCTTCTCCCAAATGCTGATGCCGGCCGTTTCGGTGGCGAGTTTTAGTCTCGACAATAATTGCGTCTGCCGTTCAGCGTGCTCGGCCAGCAGCGTAGCGGCAAGGGCTTGATCGCTCATGTCGATGGTCAGGCCCAGAACGCGGATCGCGCGGCCTTGGAGGTTGCGGAACACCTCGCCGCGCAATTGAACCGGGCGGATCGTGCCGTCGCGCTCTTGTACCCGATAGGCGATTTCCATCGGCGCCTCGCCCTTGAGCGCGCGAATGAACTCCGTGCGGTAGCGTGCGCGGTCTTCCGGGTGCACCTTGTTCAGCATCACGGTGTCGGCATCCGAGTTCGCGGCCGCCAGCTCGGCATCGTAGGCTTCAGCGAGGTCCCCGCTGAAATGCATGGTGTTGCGAACGACGTCCCATTCCCAGATCCGCACCCCCGCGTTTCGCGTGAGCTGCTCCAATCCATTGAATGCCGTGCCGTGCGGGGCTGCGGGGTGAACATTGGCCAGCGCCGCGCCCACCCCGGCGAACCATCTCGAGGTGCCGATTGCAAAGTGCCGCAGCCGCGCAAAAGCCTGTGATTTCAAAGAAATGATGGGCGCTCCGGGACCTTGGGATTCTGGGACTGTCCTACGTCTCATATCGGCGCGGGAGGGGGCGTCTTTAGCGATTCCAGGGAGCCAAACGCGCCGGCCGTCACATGTGCGCGGAATTTGCCCTGAATTGGCGCGCGGAATGACTGAAAAACCGGTGCCGCCTGAGTGGCGGCACCGGCCTGCATAGGCGCCAATCTATCGACTATTACCGATTACTTGAGTATTGCCTGGTACGTCCAGGCGTGGGACAAGCCGCGCACATCCGGAACCGCCGCCACCGCCGCCGCTCCCGTACCTGCCGCTTGTTGGATCATACCGACGACGATCAAGTCGTTGACGGGATCGATCCAAAACCACGTACCGGCCGCGCCACCCCACCAATACGAGCCCTTGCCGTAGTAGCCGCCGGCCGCCACCGGATCGGTATAAATCGCGAAGTCCAAACCGAACCCGGCGCCGGGCGCAAGAATCGGCACGTTCGGGGCCAGCACATTGGTATGCATCAGTTCGACCGTCAGCGGCGAGAGGATTCTGACGCCGTCCAACTGACCGCCGTTCAACAGCATTTGGCAGAATCGCATGTAGTCGCTGGCCGTCGATACCAAGCCGCCGCCGCCGGAGGAGAGCGCGGGTTTCGCCGCAAAATCGTGATTCAATCCTTCGCGTACGCCCACCGCATGCAGTTTTCCGTCGTTGTCGTAATTATAGAATTCCGCGAATCGGTTCAGCTTTTCCTTCGGCACGTAAAAGCCGGTGTCGCTCATAGCGAGGGGTTTGAAAATTCTCTTGTCCAAGAATTCCTCGAAGGGCATGCCGGAGAGTTTTTGGACGATGTAGCCCTGAATGTCGACCGAGATGCTGTAATGCCATTCGGTGCCGGGTTGTGAATTCAAAGGCAACTTGGCAACGCGCTTGATGAACTCATCCAGCGTGTTGTTGGGATTCAGCAGGTCCGCTTCGATCTGCAATTTATCGACCGCCGTTTGACTAAAAAACCCATAGGTGAAGCCGCCGGAGTGCGACATCAGCTCACGCATCGTCACCGGATGGTTTTGATCCTTCATGACCACGTTGCCGTTGGGGTCGGTGGCGTAGACCTTCAATTTGGCGAACTCCGGAATGTACTTCGCCACCGGATCATTCAGCTGCCACTTTCCTTCCTCGAACAACATCATCATCGCGACGCCGGTGATCGGCTTGCTCATCGAATAGATCCGGAAAATGCTGTCCTTCTGCATCGGCGCATTCGCCGCGATATCGCGTTTGCCCGCCGCATCGAATTCCACCACTTTGCCATGGCGCGAAACCATGGTGACCACGCCGGCCAGGCGGCCGCTGTCCACGAGCTCTTTCATGCCGGCGCTCAAGCGAGCGAGGCGCTCCGCCGACATGCCTTCGCTTTCTGCGCTGGCTGTGGGCAGGTCATGTACCGCCGCCATCGCCGGCGAAACGGTGAGGGCGGCCAAAGAGGCTATGGCCAGTAAACGCGGAAGGTGCATGCGAGGACTCCCTGTTAAGTGTTATTCAGAAAATTGGAAGCACAGTGTAAGCCAACGCTCAATACTCGCACAGGCGCCTACGTTCGCTCCAGTATCCAGCCCGACATGAGATCGAACAGCGCGGTGCGTGCGGCCTCGTCTTCGTTGTGGACTTCGTGAAGCAGCTTCGGATAGATCACGAGTCGCTTGTCGCGGGAACCGAGCGTGTCGATGAGCGTCCGCGAACCGCTGATCGGGCAAACCTTATCCGCTTCGCCGTGCACCGCCAGCCACGGCAGCGTGATCTTAGGGGCGTTTGCGCGGCACACGCGGCAGGCCGCCGCAAATCCATAGAGCAGTCTTAAGCTGGCCGTGCGCGGTACCAACGGATCGCTCATATGGCGGCGTTGTTCCTCCGGGTCCTGCATGAGCGCGGTGGCGTCAATGCCGAGGCTGATTCTAAGACGGGGTGCCAGTGCGGATGCCATCCGCAGAACGGCGCCGGCGAGGCCATCCAATTTCGGCATGGCATCGAGCGCGCAACCGGTCGTGATGAAGCCCCGGGCCCACACCAGGTCCGGGGCGGCAAGCAGAACCACGACCGATCCCATGCTGTGCCCCCAAACAAACAGGGGCAACTCCGCGAATCGTTGCTGCACGCTCTCACCGATCAAGCTTAGGTCGGCGGCGAACTCCGCGAAATCCCCGATGTGCGTGCGCGTACCGGGGCTTTCCCCATGCCCGCGTTGGTCATAGACGAAGGTGGCAATATTCTTGCGCGCCAGCGCTTCCGCCACGTGCCGGTAACGGGCGCCATGTTCAGCGATTCCGTGCACGATGATCAGACCCGCCTTCGCGTCGCGCGGGACGATCTCATAGCCGGGAAAGCGTGTTCCGATCATGGACTGACCTCCGCCACGGATCTGGGTTGCGACTGGGTGAGGAGCCAGATCCCCGCCAAAACCAGGACGGTCCCCGCCGCAATCCACGCTGTGAACGGCTCACCGAGCAGGATGACCGCCATCAGGATGGTCGATAGCGGGCCAATGGTGCCGGCTTGCGCGGTCTGCGAGGCGCCGATCCGCTCGACGGCCATCATGACCATCACCACGGGCGCAAACGTACAGAGGGTTGCGTTAAGAACCGAGAGCCATAGAACGGCGGCCGGTACGGCCATGCTGCTGATCGGCCTCAGCAACATGAATTGCGCAATACAAATGAGGCAGGCCACCGTGGTCGCCAACCCAGTCAGCCGCAGCGCGCCAAGCCGCTGCACTTCCTCGCCGCTGTACGACAGATAAATGGCATAGCTTACGGCGCTGCCGAAAACCAGCGTCGCGCCCAGCGGCACATCGGTTCCCTGCATGGACATCTCGCGTCCGAATACGCACAGCACGCCACAATAGCTGACTGCCAGGGCGAGAATTTGGGCGCGCGTCACCGGCTTGCGGAACAAGAAGGCGCCGAAGGCCAGTACCAGCGTCGGATTGAGATACAGAATCAGCCGTTCCAAACTCGCGCTGATATAGCGCAACCCCGCGAAATCGAGAAAGCTCGACAGGTAGTAGCCGCAAAAGCCCAGGCCAAGCACGGTCCGCGCGTCGCGCCACGTCAGCGACGGCTTGCCCCGTCCAGCCCACCAGGCCAGCAATACAAACATGGGCAGCGCGAACAACATCCTGTACATGATGAGCGTGACGGCATCGACGCCATAGCGATAGGCCAATTTGACGATGATGGCCTTGCCGGAAAAGCCGACGGCACCCAGAGCCGCCAGGATGAGGCCTTGCCGCCGCGAATTCGCCAGGGTCTTAGGAGTGGAAGAGAACGCGCTCACGAAGCGAATTCTACGGTTTCGCTGACGAGCGCGGCTCGATTCTTCTCACCCTCCCTGGTTGGGGTCGGAAAACTCCGGATTTTCGACGAACGCGCGGTCCGTCAGGCTTTGCAGAAACTCCGTAAGATCCGCGCGCTCCGTTTGCGACAGCGCGAAGGGGCGGACCCGGGAGTCCTGCAGAGGATTCCGGTGACCGCCGCGCACATAGTGGTCCAGCACCGCATCAAGCGTCGGCAAACTTCCGTCGTGCATGTACGGAGCGGTGAGCGCCACATTGCGCAAGGTGGGAACCTTGAACTTGCCCATGTCGGCGGCGCGATGCGTCACCTCAATCAACCCACGATCGCTCGACGGGTAAGCACCGCGCCCGTCCAGATCGTAAAGGCCCGTATTGGCGAACAGCGCAGGCGCGAGTGCATGGCCTTCGTAAACTATCGCTCCACTGAAGTTGATCCCCGAGTGGCACTGGCCACAGCCGACCCGTGCCGAATAAAAAAGCGCCATGCCGCGCTTGGCGGACGCCGACAGGGCGGTTTGGTCATCGTCAAAGACGTAGCGGTCGAACGGTGACCGGCCGGAGATGAGGGTCCGCTCGAATGCCGCGATGGCCTCGATGATGTGCTCCATGCAAAGCCTGTCAGGCTGGCCCGGAAACGCCGCGGCGAATTGTCTGCGGTAGTCTGCGTCGGCAGTCAGAGCCTCTACGGCTGCTGCACCGTTGCGTTTGAGACCCATCTCCACGGGATGTTCGTTGAACAGCGGCTGGCGCATTTGCGCTTCGAGTGAGCGCACTTTGTCGCTGCTCCAGGTGAAGGCCGGATTGTAGGCGACATTGGTGAGACTCATGGCGCCGCGCCTCACGCTCTCACCCGTGGCTCCTTGCGCGTGCGCCCGGCCGTCGGTGAAGGCAAGCTGCGGCCGATGACAACTCGCGCACGAGTATCGGCCGGATGATGACAGGCGGGTTTCGAAGAACAGCCGCCGACCCAGCGCGACCTTCGCGGCGGACATCGGGTTATCGAGTGGCACCGCGGGCGGCGGGAATCCCGGGGGCAGGTGCCACTCGTAGTTGGCGGCGGCAGTACCGTCGGCGGCGCATGCGGCATGAATCGCCGCACACGCCACCAGCAGAGCGAGGGCCAGGATGGCCCGAGTCAATGAATCGCGATTAATGCAGATCCGGTCTCCAGGGCTGCGCTGCGCCGATGGCCAGCGACGCCGTTTGCGCGGCGATGCCGGTGCGTTCATCCATCCACTTTGTAAAGGCCTCGACGTCGGCCGAGGACAAGCCTTGAGAGTCTTGGCGGCGCGCGTCAGCCCAGTGGTGCATCGCGACCATCAATTCATCGGCCAGCGGCCTTGATCCGCTGAACAGCGCCATGTAGGCGCCCTTGGCCTCTTCGATCTGATTCAAGCCTAAATAAGCTTCACCGCGATACTCGATTGCGTCGGGAAAGTTGGGATTGATTTCCAGCGCCTTGGCGTAGGAGGACAGCGCATCCTCATAATTGCCCAGGTGGCGGTTCGCAAAGCCGAGGTAGTTCCAGGCCTGATACATTTTCGGATCCGCGCCGACGGCCTCAATGAAAGATGCCAATGAGTCGCGATATGCCTTCTGGGCCTTGTCATGCGCCTTCGCGGCCTTTTCCGGCGTCGATGCCTTGGCTGAGTCCGCGTCGTAGTCTTGCGCTCTCTTGATATCGCGGACGCCGGTGTTGTAGGCGCTCTTTGCCGCATCCGCCGCGTTGCGCGGTGTGGCCGTTACCATTCCCGAAGGACCGGACGAACCGCTGCCGTGCGCCAATACCGCCCCTGTGGGCGCAGCCGCCATGGCGGCGCTGAATGCCAAAATACCGAGAAAGCTTCGCATAACAACCCCCGTTTGCATGGCCGAATTGCCCTTGCCGGTTGTGAGTACCGGAGAGATTCAAGTAGGTTTAAGTCGGATTCTTTTTGTCCTATTGCGGCCCAATGAGTTCAGCAGATGGATGGGGCAGGGCGGAGACCTGTTCGGCGGTGACTTCGGCTTTGTACGCGTTGCCAAAATGACTGCGCACATAGTTGACCACATCCGCGATCTGCGCATCGCTCAAGTGCGCCGGCCCCGAATCCATGCCGCGGCCGGCAGGGAATCCGAATGGCGGCATGCCATTGCGCCCATCCAGCACGGTCAGCGCCACAAACGCCCAAGACCCAAATTTCTTATTCCCGGCAAGTCTAGGATAGGCCCCGGCACCCGCGGCACCCACGCCTCCCGGCATGTGACATCCCTGACAGATGTGATCATAAATTTGTTCGCCGTTGAGCGAACTCAAGCTTGTCCGCGAAGTAAACAGGGGGCTGTCCGCATAAGCGCTCAACACGCCGATGAAGAGCAGCGCAGCCCCGAGTGCAAGGCCCGGCGCAGCCTTCCTCATGCTCTTGCTCCTTGTCCGACGGCGCGCTGGTGAAGCCGGCCGATGGCATCGAGCGCCGAGGTGACCGCTCCTTCCTGCCATCCGCCAATAAACGATGCGTGCTCGCCCGCGAGCGCAATTCGCCCGTCGATCTGGCACAGGTTGTCGTAGTGCTTGGCGCGCGTCGCGGTGGTCCACATGCCAAAGCAGCCGAGGCTGAAAGGGGCGCGATGCCACGCGACGGCAACGCCATTCTCGAATTCCTTGTGGTATTGCGGGTGGATTTGGCTGCCGTAGTCGACCACCTTTTGCACTCGCTCCGGCGGAGTCATGGCGGTAAATTCCATTGCTTTCAGCCCCCAGATGTAGGCGCCCAGCAGCACGCCTTTGCCGCCGCTCTGAAAGCCGGAGTTGGGGTAGCCGATATTGTTGATCGGCAAGTCGGTATAAGTGATGCCTCCATAAATTTTTTCATCTTCTTCCCAGAAGCGGCGCTTGAATTGCAATCCGGCCTTGATCGCCGAGGTATAGGGAACCGCTGAAATCGCTGAGGCCATGTCTTGGCCGACGTTCATCGAGATCTGCGCCAGAATGGGCAGCGGAATGGTGCACAGACACCAGTCGGCGCGGGCGGTTTGCGGCGCAGCCGGGCTGCGGACGTCGGTGAACGTGACGGTGACCCCGCGATCATCCTGGTGGATATCCGTTACCTTGGCGTTGTAGCGAACCAGGGGTCCTAACTCTTTGCCGAATGCCTCACCGATGCGGCCCATGCCGCCCGCGGGTTGAAACAGTGCCGTCTGCATAGCCAAGCCATCGCCGTTGGCGACGCCCGACCACAGACCGGAATCGAGAATGTCGTGAAGTGCGATGGGCTTTGAAGGAATGGGTCGCGCGCTCAAGCCACCGCCGGGATTTTTTTCATAGCCGCGCCGCTCGCTGCTCGCGTCGCTCGATACGTAGGTGTAATTGCTGTCGAGCGCTCCCCAGCGGCGCAGCGACTCGAGCAGCATTTCCTGGTCTTCCTTGGTGACCGAGGCATCCAGCGAATGCTGCTGCGTAGCTTTGGCCAACAGTTCTGCGACGTGTCCTTGATAGTCGGCTTTGACCTCCCGGTAGCGCTGCGGCTTGCCCCCAAATGCGCCGCTGCTGTGCAGGTACGCGTTGTAATTGACCTGGAAAAACGGCTCCAGGGGAATCCCCAAAAGCTTCGTGTAATGCATCATGCCGTGATGGTGATAAGGAATTCGCCACGGGCCCGGATTGATGTACAAATCCTTGTCGAATTCGCACTGTTGGGTATGGCCGCCAAGCTCCGTGTAGCGATCGCCGCCGCGCAGCGTCCAGTTTCGACCGCCCGCCCTGGCGTTGTACTCGAGCACTTGAACTTGGTAACCCGCGTTGCGCAACTCGTACGCGGCGGTCATGCCCGCCATGCCGGCGCCTAAAATCACGACCGAGGCGCCGCGCGGCGCGCCCTGCAGATCAATCGGACCCTGATAAGGCGATTCGGCGGCAAACCCTAAGGTGCTCATCGCCTGGTACATCGCGGATCCGCCCGCGGCGGCCCCGATCATGCGCAGCAGTTGGCGCCGGCTCAATGAACTCGAACCTTCCCCATTCTCCATAGCGTCCCCGTGTCAAGGCGCCGTTTCCCTTGCGCTCAATATTACATGAGCCGGCACGCCGCGCCTCAATCGTGATCCGGCTCTTAAACGCATGAGTTGAACTGCCGTCGAGCTGGCAAGTCTTATACAATGTGGCCGTCATTATTGTGGGCCTGGAAATCACGGGTGCTCTCATGCAAAAGCTGAACAAGATCCGTTTACTCTCCCTCGCGGTATGTGCAAGTGTTGCCTTAGCCTCGAGCGCACCGGCCTTCGCGCAGCATGCCGGCGGCGGTCACTTTGGCGGCGGCGGTCACTTTGCCGGCGGCGGGTACCGCGGCGGTTACGGCGGATGGCATGGCGGCTACGGCGGATGGCGCGGCGGGTATGGGTATGGCTGGCGCGGCGGCTTTTGGGGGCCCTGGGGCTGGGGTTGGGGCGGCGTAGGGCTCGGCCTTTATTTCGCAACGCTTCCTTATTATTACTCGACGTATTGGTGGGGCGGCGTTCCTTACTATTACGCCGACAACACGTATTACCGCTGGGATGCCGGCGTGGGCCAGTATGAAACGGTCGCCCCGCCAGCCGGGCTTCAGAATCAGGGTGGTGGGACGGAGCCGGCGGCCTCGCCGGACCTGATTGCCTATCCGAAGAATGGTCAGACCCCGGAGCAGTCGGGTAAGGATAAATTCGAGTGTTACCGCTGGGCGGTGGGTCAAACAGGCTTCGATCCGACTCAGCCTGGGGGCGGGGCGGCGCCCGGTAATCGATCCAATTACCTGCGGGCTCAAGCTGCGTGCCTTGAAGGGCGCGGCTACAGCGTCAAATAAGCAAACCTGCATCGCGGTAGCCTCAAGGCCCTTTCCGGGCTTTGAGGCGCGATAGCGCGCTTTTCTTCGACAGATGCCCCGTTGCCGTGGCAAAATACCCGGCTTTTGACCCGGCCCTTAGAGGCCCCCTTTTAAGCAACTTCACGGAATTTTCGCTATGGCCCGTACTACCCCACTTTCCGATATCCGCAATATCGGCATCATCGCCCACGTCGACGCCGGCAAGACCACGACGACGGAGCGCATCCTGTATTACACGGGACGTAAGCACACCATTATCGATATTCACGATACGAAGGATCTGAAAACTTCGACGACAACCGATTACCTGGAGCAGGAACAGAAGCGCGGCATCACGATTCAAAGCGCCGCCGTGTCCGCCTTTTGGCGCGACAAGAAAATCAATTTGATCGACACGCCAGGACACGTTGATTTCACGATCGAAGTCAATCGCTCGCTGCGCGTGCTTGACGGCGCGGTCGTGGTGTTCGACGGCGTCGCGGGGGTCGAGCCGCAATCCGAAACCAATTGGCGCCTGGCCGATAACTACGATGTTCCGCGTATTTGCTACGTGAATAAAATGGATCGCAGCGGCGCCAACTTCTTGCGCTGCGTTGACATGATCAAAAAGCGTCTGGGTGCCAGGCCGCTGCCGGTGCAGATTCCGATCGGCTCGGAAGACAACTTCAAGGGCATGGTCGATCTGGTGGAAATGAAGGCGCTGGTCTGGGATTCCGACGACAAGGATGCCGAGTGGCAGTCGCTGGAGGTGACGCCGGACCTGGCGGACAAATTACACATCACCGTGCCGAGCGACCGCAAGCTGCTGGCGGATGTAAACAAATTCCGCACCGAATTGGTCGATACCTGCCTCGAGCAGGACGATGAGGCGATGGAAGCCTTTCTCACGCACGGCACGGTACCGTCGGGCGACATTTTGCGCGCCTGTTTGCGCAAGGGAACACTGAACTCGGCCTTCACGCCGGTGCTTTGCGGCTCGTCGTACAAGAACAAAGGTGTGCAGCAAGTGCTGGATGCCGTCGTGGACTACCTGCCGGCACCGACCGACGTGGCCTCGATCAAGACCGTCGATGCGGACGGCCATCCGATCGGCGAGCGCAAGACCTCGGACGATGAGCCGTTCTCGGCGCTGGCTTTTAAAGTCATCAACGATATTTACGGAGCGCTGACCTTTATCCGCGTTTACTCGGGCGTTCTGACCAAGGGCGCCTCGGTCATGAACTCGACCCGCGGCAAGCGCGAGAAAATCGGGCGCATGGTCGAAATGTTCGCCAAGGAAGCCAATCCGGTCGAAGAGGCGCGTGCCGGCGACATCATTGCCCTGGTCTCCCTGGCGGACACGGAAACCGGCGACACGCTGTGCGACGCGGCGAATGAGGTCGTGCTGGAACGCATGCGATTCCCGGAACCGGTCATCAGCGTGTCGGTCAAGGCCAAGGTCAAGGCCGAACAGGAGAAATTCGGCAGCGCGTTGGGCAAGATGGTCCGCGCCGATCCCTCGCTGCATTTGGAAACGGACCGCGAGACCGGCCAGACCATTTTGCGCGGCATGGGTGAATTGCACTTGGAGGTGACGCTCGATCGCATGCGCACCGAGTTCGGCGTCGAAGGCATCATGGGCGAACCCCAGGTGGCATACCGCGAAACCATCACCAAAAAGATCACCGAACAATACATTCACAAGAAGCAGACCGGCGGTTCCGGGCAATTCGCCGAAGTATGGATCGTTTTCGAGCCGCTGCCGCGCAGCACCGGCTTCGAATTCGTCGACGAGACCGTCGGCGGTTCGGTGCCGCGCGAGTTCGTGCCCTCGGTTGAGAAGGGTCTCAAGGTGCAAAAGGAAGATGGCGTCCTGGCGCACTATCCGACCGTGGACTTCAAGGCGACCTTGATCGATGGCAGCTTCCATGACGTCGACTCCAATGCGATGACGTTCGAAATCGCGGCCAAGGCGGCATTTCGCGAGGGTATCCGCAAGGCTGCGCCGATATTGCTCGAGCCGGTCATGAAGGTGGAAACCGTGACGCCAGGAGACTATCTGGGCGATGTCATCGGCGATATCAATCGTCGGCGCGGCTCCGTGCAGGACCAGCTGGAGCGCGGCACCAATATCGCCGTGGTGGCGATCGTGCCGCTCTCGGAGATGTTCGGCTACATCGGACAGTTGCGCGGCATGACCAGCGGCCGTGCGTCGTACACGATGGAGTTCTCGCATTACGAGCCGGTTCCTCGCAACGTGGCGGACGAAGTCATCGCGGAAGTGGCGAAGGCCAAGGCGGCCCTGACGGCATAAGTCTCGCGGAGCGGTAAATTTGTGCTTTACAGCAGTGGAGTCACAGTTTATCTTCCGCGACGTTATAGGCAACAAGGTAGAGCTTGTGAGTTGTTGTTCGAGTGGTAATCAGCGCCGTATCAGGCGCGCTCTGGCTCGATAACGCTTAAGGTTCGCCGTTAGCGTCGTCCTGCCTTAAACGCGCGGGACGATTTCCACGTTACTACCTGGCTTCGCCAGATCGGATCGATTGGGGGTTCACGTCTGCTGAATCGCCTCTGATCCGCTTGTGTTCGCATCAACCGCAAGTCGTGCCTCTTTGGAGAGCGACGATGGTTAATTTGCTGAAAAGCTTTACGGACGACCCCCGAGTCAAGCAATTGGGGCCGGGACTCATTACGGGCGCGGCGGATGACGATCCGAGCGGCATTGCCACCTACAGCCAAGCCGGCGCGCAGTTTGGCTATAACATGCTGTGGACGGTGCTGTTCACCTATCCCTTGATGGTCGGCATTCAGATGGTCAGCGCGCGTCTCGGCTTCATCACGGGCAAAGGCCTGGCTGCGAACGTCAAAGCGGTCTTTCCGCGGCCCGTGCTGTATACCATCGTCGGATTCTTGCTGATCGCCAATACCATCAATATCGCAGCGGACATCGCCGCGATGGGCGAAGCATTGCGCCTGCTGGTGGGCGGCTCCGCACACCTGTACACGGTGTGTTTCGGCGTGCTGTGCCTTGTCTTGCAGGTATACCTGAGCTACGAAACCTATGTTCGCTACTTGAAGTGGCTGACCTTGGCGCTGCTGTCCTATGTCGCCGTGATTTTCACCATCCACGTGCATTGGGGCGCGGTTATCAGCGAAATGGTATTGCCGCGGCTGGTCCTGAACCACGACACCATTACCATGGTCGTGGCGGTATTCGGCACCACCATCAGTCCCTATCTCTTCTTCTGGCAGGCCGCGCAGGAGATGGAGGATCTGCGGTCAGCCGGTGTGCGAAATGGCGGCGACGCCACGCTTCCGCATACCTCGGAGGTCGCGCGCCGGCATATGCGCCGCATTCGCTGGGATACCTATGTCGGCATGGGGTTTTCAAATCTGATCGCCTTTTTCATCATCTTGAGCACCGCGGCTACATTGCATCTCGCGGGCACCGTCGATATTCAAACATCCGCGCAGGCGGCCGAGGCGCTGCGTCCGTTGGGAGGTCCGACGGCGTTCTTGTTGTTCAGCTTGGGAATCATCGGTACCGGCATGCTGGCCATCCCCGTGCTGGCCGGCTCGGCCGCTTATGCGGTCGCGGAGAGCTTTGACTGGCAGTCCGGCATGGACAGAAAGCTGCCCGAGGCCTTGGGCTTCTACGGCATCGTCGGCATCGCCACCATCGGCGGGGTCGCCTTGACCTTTACACACTTGGATCCGGTGCGCGCGCTGGTGTGGAGTGCGGAGATCAACGGCATCATCGCCGTGCCGATCATGGCGGTCATGATGATTCTCGCTTCGCGCAAGGATGTCATGGGTGACTTCGTCATCAGGCCGCGGCTGCGCCGTCTGGGATGGGCGGCAACCGGTGTCATGGCCGTCACCGTTGTCGCCATGGTGAGTACCAGTTAGACGGTCGAGGCCGCAGACCCTGTAGACTAGAGTTCCGTGACCGGCCCGAACGCTACAGATAATTCAGGTTCCACAGCCGCTGCGATGGCAACCGACGCGCGCAGCGACCGCCTAAATACCAAGGCGGCCGGCATCATTGGCCTGGCGGTCATGTGCAGCCGGCTGCTGGGCCTGGTGCGCGAGCAGATTTTCGCGGCGCTGTTTGGCGGCGGCATGGCGATGGATGCCTTCACCGCCGCGTTTCGCATTCCCAATTTACTGCGCGATCTTTTCGCCGAGGGCGCGTTGTCCACGGCCTTCGTGACGACCTTCAGCAAAACCATCGCGCGAGGCAGCGATGAGGATGCGTGGCGACTCGCAAACAAGGTGGCCACGATGACGGCCTCGGTGCTCGGCGTGCTGTGCGTCGTAGGCATGGTGTTCTCCCCTCAGCTGGTGGCCCTGCTCGCGCCCGGGTTCGACCCGGAGAAGGCCGCGTTGACCGCGCAGCTCACGCGCATCATGTTTCCCTTCATCCTGCTGGTGTCGCTCGCCGCATTGGTGATGGGAATGTTGAATGCCAAGAATCGGTTCGGCATGCCGGCCATGGCGTCGAGCTTTTTCAACATCGGGTCCATCGTCGGCGGCGTGGTCCTGGGATTTTGGATTGATCCGCACTTCGGTCCCCGCGCACTGATTGGGCTGGCCTTCGCCACGCTGATCGGCGGCGGCCTGCAGCTTGCCGTGCAATTGCCTTCGCTCGCGCGCCTCGGTTATCGCTTCCGTCCGGATATTCATTGGCGCGATCCGGGAGTGAAAGCCATCTTGTTGTTGATGGGACCGGCGGTAATTGCCGCCAGCACCACCCAAGTCAACGTCCTGGTCAATTCCATGTTCGCATCGACGTTGGGCGATGGCGCCATTTTTTCGCTGGCCATTGCATTTCGATTGATGCAGCTGCCGTTGGGATTGTTTGGCGTCGCGTTGGGAACCGTGACGCTGCCGCTTTTGTCGCGCTTGGTGGTCGCCGGCAAAACGCCCGAATTTCGCAGTGAATTGGCGCGTGCGATCCGCTGGGGGCTGCTGCTCACGCTGCCCTCGATGCTGGGACTCATGCTGCTGGCGGAGCCGATCATTTCGGTGCTGTATCAGCATGGGAAATTCAATGCAGCGCAAGCAGCGCAGGCCGCAGGCGCGCTGCGCTTCTACGCCATCGGACTCGGCGGCTATGCGGCCTTGAAAGTGTTGGTGAATGCCTTCTATGCGATCGACCGGCGCAAGACACCGATGCTGGTGAGTTTCGTGGCTGTCGGCTTGAATCTGCTTTTCAATTGGATTTTCACATTTCGCTTGGGCTGGGGAGCTCAGGGCCTGGCTTTCTCCACCGGCTGCGTTGCGACGTTCAACTTCTTGCTGCTGTATTTCTTGATGCAGAAGCAATTGAAGGGACTCGAGTCGCGCCGTTTGCTCTTGATGTTGGCAAAGCTTGCACTGGCAGGCGTGCCCTTAGCTGCGGTGTGCGCGGCCTCATCTCGCTGGCTGCTGGCCGATTGGCAGCACCAAGCGCTGTTGCCGAAAATCGCGGCCCTGCTCTTTACCGTGATCGCAGGCGCGGGACTATTCGCCGCCAGCGGTATTTTGCTGCATATCGAAGAGCTCAAAGAGCTGCGCGACGCGTTCATGAGGCGCCTGAGGCGCGTCAGGACTTGAGCGGTTTCAAGACGGTTCGGCGCGGCGCTTTGGAATGTCGCTGCCGCGAATGACCGCGGGACGCTGCTTGAAAGAATTCAGCGCGCGCAGGACATGCGTGAATTCCGCAATACCCACGAGATCGCCGGCATTGTAGAAGCCGATGAGATTGCTGACCCAGGGAAAGGTACTGATGTCGGCGATCCCGAAATCATCGCCCATGATCCAGGTCCCCTCGCCGAGACGCCGATCGAGCACCGCGAGTAGACGCTTTGCCTCCGCGACGTAGCGTTGCAGCGGGCGCTTGTCCTCGTAGTCCTTGCCCGCGAACTTGTTGAAGAAACCCACCTGGCCGAACATCGGGCCGATGGCGGACATCTGAAACATCAGCCATTGAAGCGTCTCATAACGCCGCGGCGGTTCGCGCGGCATGAGGAGCCCACTCTTGTCCGCCAGATAAATGAGAATCGCGCCGGATTCGAATAATGCGAGAGGCGCGCCGCCCGGGCCATGGGGATCGAGAATGGCCGGTATTTTGCCGTTGGGGTTGAGTGAGAGAAATGCGGGTGACTTTTGGTCATTGGAGTCGAAACTGACCAGGTGCGGCTCATACGGCAGGCCGGTTTCTTCGAGCATGATCGAGACTTTCACGCCGTTGGGCGTCGGCAGCGAGTACAGCTGGATGCGATCGGGGTGCCGTGGGGGCCATTTTTGAGTGATGGGATAGGCAGAAAGCTCGTTCATCGCTTGCAACTCCGACTATTGTTAAATCGCCCCTCGCACTGCGCTCGCATCCGTCGAACTGCGCTGGCGAGCACGCGCTTAGGATCGGCTATGATAGCGGCGATCTCATCGATTAACCGGAGGGCGCCGCCATGAAGTTACAGCTGCCACAGTCAGTCTGGCCGATGCTATTGGCATGCGCGCTTTGCGCTACGGCGGCCAATGCGGTCCCCGTGTCGCGACTGGAAGTTCGCGTCGTTACCGGCGGCGCGGAACTGAGCGCGGGCAGCGATTTGGAATTGCGCATCTACGAGGCAGGCAAAAGCGTCAGGCGACTGCCGCTGGTGCACGGCGAGGCGTGGCTTCCTGACTCCACCCATCTCATTCCGGTCAAGCTGAACGATGCGCTCGATCCGCGCAACGTGGTTCGCTTCGCGCTTTACTACCGCGCCGGCAGCCCCTTGGCGCCCGCGTGGGAAGTTGTGTCCGCGGATGTGGAAATTCCCTCAGGTCGGGATGCGCCGCAACTGTTGCTCGATGCGACCCTGTCCGGGACGATCGCCAAGCAAGGTGAACTTGCGACGGTCGAGCGCGATCAGGCAACCATGGCGTGCAACAGCGATGCTGATTGTGATGACCATCGGGCCTGCAACGGAAAAGAACGCTGCGCCCCGCACACCGCCGGCGCTGATGCGCGCGGCTGCGTCAAGGGCACGCCGGTGGTCTGTCCGGTGAATCAGGTGTGCGGCGAGGGCGTGGGCTGCCACGGCACCGATACGCTCAAGAAGTTCTCCTCGGACCCTGACGCACCGCCGAAGTCGTAGCCCAAAGAATGGCGCCGGCGAATGCCGGTGCGCCCCACGGAAGATTGGCCGCGCGATGTCTGCGGCTGTTAGCATCTGTTTCGATGAATCCACTCCTTTCGATCGATTTGCGTAGCGACACCGTGACGCGGCCCACTTCCGGGATGCGCGCCGCCATGGCGGCCGCGGAAGTCGGGGACGACGTTTTTGGCGATGATCCGACCGTCAATCGTCTGCAGTCCGTCGTTGCAGAACGATTCGGATTCGAAGGCGCCTTGTTCTTTCCGACCGGTACCCAGAGCAATCTCGCGGCATTGATGGCGCATTGCGGCCGCGGCGATGAATTCCTCGTGGGACAGGAAGCGCACACTTATAAGTACGAGCAGGGCGGCGCCGCGGTGCTCGGCAGTATCCAACCACAGCCTTTGGAACACGAAGCGCACGGCGGGATTTCCATTGAACGCATCGCCGCTGCGATCAAATCAGATGACTACCATTTTGCGCGCACCCGATTGCTGGCGCTGGAAAATACCATCGGCGGCCGAGTGCTGCCTTCGGACTATCAGCGTGAAGCGACGGAATTTGCGCATTCGCGCGGACTCGCCACCCACTTGGATGGCGCACGCATCTTCAATGTCATGGTGAAACGGAATGTCGATGGACCTACGGCGGTCGCGGGTTTCGACTCGGTGTCGGTTTGTCTGTCCAAGGGGCTGGGAGCGCCCGCCGGTTCGATTTTGCTGGGCACCCGAACGCTCATCGACGCAGCCCGGCGCTGGCGCAAGGCGTTGGGGGGCGGAATGCGCCAGGCCGGCGTGCTCGCGGCGGCCGGGCTGTACGCCTTGGAACATCATGTACAGCGACTGGCGGAAGATCATGCGAATGCAGAATACCTGGCGGAAGGGTTGCGCGCGGCGGGGCTGAAAGTGGCCCCGCCGCAGACCAACGTGGTGTATATCGAGGTTGCGACTTCGCAAATTGATGGGCTCAGAGCGCACCTTAAGCAGCGCGGCATCTTCGCAAGCCTTGCGCCGCGCACTCGCCTCATGACGCACATGGATTTACCGCGTGCGAAAATTGACCGTGCCATTCAGGCGTTTCGCGACTATCCGCATTGGCCGGCCTAGACTTAGGGCCGAAATCGGCGCCGCGCGTCCTTAAGATCTTGCGGTATATCGACATCCCAAGCGGCCGAGGGCATTTCAACCAGGGTGCGGCTGTCCGCGGGCAATTGGCCGATCAGCTCGCGAAGACCCACATCGCCCGCGAGGCGCGATGCGCGCGGATACAGCCATCGCGGCAGAATCACCGGTGCTGCGCCGGACCGCTCAAGTCTTCGGGCAGCCAGGCGTCGTGGGGCAGACTGCCAGCGCCGTATCAGCCGGAAAAGATCGCGGTTTTTGAGGTGGATCAAGTCCGCCGGCAACAACAATATTGCAGACGCGTAACACGCCGCGGCGATCCCGCGACGCACGGAGCTTGACAGGCCCCGGGCCCGCTGAGCATTCACAGCCCAGAGCACCTTCATTCCCCGGGCTTCGACCCGGTAGCGCGCCGCATTGCGCGGCACCACCACAATAATTCGATCCGCGCCGCAGCCTGACGCCGCCTCGAGCGTTCGACGCAGCAGACTGAGGCCATGCACTCGGCCCAGCGCCTTGGGCTGCCCCAAACGGGAAGAAAAACCGGCCGCCAGCACGACAATTTGCAGTTTGCCAGGGTACGCTGCAATCATTGATAGGTATCATTGTGGCATGAAAAGCGCGCACGCAAATCTTCAGCGCGGGCCATTCTTGATACCCATATGGCTCACGGGCATCGGCGCAATTGCGACTTTCGGCGTCGCGGTTTTCGCGATTATCGCGTTTTGGATATGGTTCACGGCGAATTCAACCGTGGTGGTCGTCATTCGGCATGCGGAAAAGGAATCCGTCAGCGCGCCGGATCCGCCCCTGTCGGAGGCCGGGCAGGCGAGGGCGGCACTCCTGGTGCGCATGTTTGGTGAGACGCAGAGCGCCGGGCGCCTCGACGCCATCTACACCTCCTCGGCACTGCGCAACCGGATGACCGCCGCGCCGCTCGCCGCGCGGCTTGGCATCGTTCCCATTGTCGCGCCCAGCGACGATCCAAAAGGGCTCGCGCATCGCATCGTGCGGGAGAACAGTGGCAAGAGGGTGATGGTCATCGGACATGTCAACACGGTGCCGGAGATCGTCGCCGCCCTGTCAGGCCGTAGCGACATACCTCAGATTGATGAAAAAGAGTACAGCAATATGTACATCGTGACGGTACCGCGCATCGGCCACGCCAATGTACTGCGCCTGAGCTATTGAGGATTTGCCGCCCGCAATAGAATCGCCTTGCGGACGAATTCCGCGTGCTTGGCAATCATGAAGTCCGCCAGGACCGAGTCGCGAATACGACGGCCGCCGTCTATCAGGTACGAGGCTCGCCGAACGCCGATCCCCAAAGGACCGTTGACCCCGTACATCTTGACGACCGCCTTGTGTTGGTCGGAGAGCAGCACGAAGGGCAAGTTGTACTTGGCTCTAAATTTAGCATGCGACTCCGGACTTTGCGGACTGATGCCCACAACGCGCAGGCCGGCTCGTTGGATTTCCTCGTGCAAATCACGCAAAACACAGGCCTGGCGCGTGCAACCGGGGGTGAAGTCGGCGGGATAGAAGTACAACACGATCGCACCCGAGCTCAGCAGTTCGGTCAAAGACCGATCAGTCCCTGTCTCATCCGGAAGGGTGAATTCCGGCGCACGTTCGCCCGCTTTCAGCATACTTTTTCCTCCTTCGCAACATCCTAGCCTATGCTTTGGCTCCCTGTGCGCGATACTTTGGCAGAACGAAGCTTTGCTGCTAGTATTCTTCGCCCTTTTCGGGGGAGTAGCTCAGTTGGGAGAGCGTCGCGTTCGCAATGCGAAGGTCGAGGGTTCGATCCCCTTCTCCTCCACCATCTAAAGAGGCCGGTTGTCCGTCTCCGGCCTCTACTTTCCTGCCTCGGTAGCTCAGTGGATAGAGCGAGTGCCTCCTAAGCGCTAGGTCGCAGGTTCGATTCCTGCCCGGGGCACCATTATTTCGAGACGAACGCCGGAATGATTCCGGGCACCACGTATTGCTGCACGATGACGATGACCACCAAGACCAACGTCAGGACGATGCTGTGTATGAAGGTTCGCGCCAGCACCGCGCCCTCCTGGCCCTTGAGGTTGGTTACAGAAACCCCGGTGGCGATGTTTTGCGGCGAGATCATTTTGCCAAGCACGCCACCCGATGAATTGGTGGCGGCAAACAGCAGCGGATTTAAGTTCAGCTGCCGTGCCGCGACCACCTGTAGATTTCCGAATAGCGCATTGCCGGAGGTGTCGCTGCCCGACAGGAAAACCGCAATCCAACCGAGGAAAGGCGAAAACAATACGAACCAGTGACCGGTCGAGGCAACGGCAAGACCAATCGAATACGCGAGACCCGAGTAGTTCATGACATACGCCAGCGCCACGATGAACATGACCGTCATGACGGCTTGCCAGATCTGGCGAATGGTGCGCACGGCGCATTCAATGAATTCGGCGACCGATATTCTGACGAACAGCGCAACGATGACAGCGGCCAGCAGGATGGCCGTACCCGTGGCGAGCGGCTGGAATGACCACACTGCCGCATACGGTTTGTCTTTGTAGAGCGTGATCGACACGGCTTTATCCAAGCCCGGCCAGGGGATCGCGTGCTGTCCCATCGCCGCGACCTTGAAATAAGTCCAGGCAATCACCACTGCCGTCACGACGAGCCAGGGCATCCAACCTTGCCAGGCAGGGACATCCTTAAAGGCCGGGTTCACAGTTTCGGCGGATTTGTGGATCGCAAATTCCGGGTCGGGCGCCGGGCGCCATACCTGTAGGAACAGCAAGGTCACCGCCAAGGAGGTGAGCGCCGCGAAGACATCGGTGAGCGTGTAGTCCAGGTAGTTCGATGCGCCGAATTGCGCCAGACCGAAACTCAAGCCGGCGACCGCCAGTACGGGCCACAGCGAGCGGATCGAGCGCCACCCGCCATACAGCACCATGACATAAAACGGCAGGATCGCGGCCATGATGGGTAACTGTCGGCCGATCATTTGGCCCAACTCATGTGCCGGAAGACCCGTGACGGCACCCAGCACCGTAACCGGGGTTCCGAGCGCGCCGAATGCCACCGGCGTGGTATTGAAAATCAACACGAACACAATGGCTTCGAGCGCCGGGAAACCGCACATGATGAGCAGCGAAGAAGTAATCGCCACCGGCGTGCCGAAACCGGCGATGCCTTCGAGCAATGCGCCGAAGCAAAATGCGATGACGATGAGAACGACGCGCCGGTCATTCGGCAGATGCTTGATGATCCACGCGCGAAACGCATCGAAGCGTCCCGAACAGACCGCGATGTTGTAAACGAACAGCGCCGTAATGACGATCCACATCACCGGCCAGAGCGCAAAAACCGCGCCGTTGGTGGCTGCCGCAATGGCGATGGGCGCAGGCAAGCCCCACACCGCGATCGCGATGATGAGACCGACGATGAGACCGGCCAGCGCCGCCTGCCAGGCGGGGCGCCTAAGGACGCCGAGAAGTATCAGGACTGTTGCGATGGGCAGTATCGCCACCAAGAACGAGAGGGCGAGACTGTCGCCGACCGGCGTCAACAATTGATGAAACATCGGCTTCCTCTTTGCGGTTTGTTACGGCCACCGCTTCATTTTTACTGAATCCTACTCTAATCACCACAAATCTGTAACGGGGCAAAATATGCCGCCAATCAGCGGTGCAATGGATATGACCGCTGGGCAGACGCCGCGCTAGGTGCATAATAATCAGCATGAGCACGGCATTGTCAGCCGCAGATTTAATGAAAGGACGGGCGCAGCGCCAACGCGAGGTCGTCGCCGCGCTGGCCGAGATTTTGCCGCGCGCAGCGATTTTGTCTCGCCATGAAGATACCGCCCCCTTCGAGTGCGACGCCCTGACCGCGTATCGAACCTCGCCCATGGTGGTCGTGCTGCCGGATACCGAGGCTCAAGTCGCGGCTCTCTTGAAGATCTGCCATAAAATGGAAGTACCGGTTGTGGCGCGCGGCGCCGGCACGGGACTCTCAGGCGGGGCGACGCCGCACCAGGCGGGCGTGGTGCTGTCGCTGGCCAAATTCAACAAGATGATAATCGACCCGGTGGCGTGCACCGCGACCGTGCAATGCGGCGTGCGTAATTTGGCAATCAGCGAAGCGGCCGCCCCCTATGGCCTGTACTACGCACCGGACCCCAGCAGCCAAATCGCCTGCACCATCGGCGGCAATGTGGCCGAAAATTCCGGCGGCGTGCATTGCCTGAAATACGGTCTGACTTTGCACAATGTGTTGCGGGTTCGCGGATTCATGGTCGACGGCGAGGGGGTGGAATTCGGGTCGCAAGCCTTGGATGCTCCGGGTCTCGATCTGCTATCGATCGTCATTGGCAGCGAAGGTATGTTGGCGGTGACGACCGAGGTCACCGTGAAGTTGATTCCCAAGCCCCTCTTGGCCCGCTGCATCATGGCGAGCTTCCGCGACATCGAGTCGGCGGGCGCCGCCGTCGCCAGCGTCATCGCGCACGGCATTATTCCCGCGGGCCTCGAGATGATGGACAAGGCGATGACCGCCGCCGTGGATGCCTTCGTGCACGCGGATTACGACCTCGAGGCCGCGGCCATTTTGCTCTGCGAGAGCGACGGCACGCCGGAGGAGGTTGAGGAAGAGATCGGGCGCATGGAGGCCGTGCTCAACGCAGCCGGGGCCTCTCGCATCGAGGTGAGCCGCGATGAGGCGCAGCGCCTGAAATTTTGGAGCGGCCGAAAGAATGCCTTTCCCGCTTCCGGCGGCATCAGCCCCGACTATATGTGCATGGACTCCACGATTCCTCGCAAGCGTTTGGCGGAGATGCTGCGGGCAATTCAGCAAATGGAAGTGAAGTACAACTTGCGTTGTGTGAATGTATTCCACGCGGGCGATGGCAATCTGCATCCGCTGATATTGTTTGACGCCGAAGATGCAGCCGAGATGCGCCGCTGCGAGCTATTCGGCGCCGATATTCTCGAGACGAGCGTCAGGCTCGGCGGCACCGTCACGGGCGAGCATGGCGTCGGTGTGGAGAAACTGAACTCAATGTGCGTGCAATTCTCCGAGGCCGAGCGTGCGCAATTCATGGGGGTAAAGCGGGCCTTTGATCCGCTGGAATTGCTCAACCCCGGAAAAGTGATTCCGACGCTGCATCGCTGCGCGGAATATGGAAAGATGCACGTTCATCGCGGGATGCTGCCGTTTCCTGAGTTGCCGAGATTCTGATGGACGCTCAAGACCCCGCGCTTGCGCGTCTCATCGATCAGGTCTCCATCGCGCGTGAGCAGCGCGCGCCGCTCGATATTTGGGGCGGCGGCACCAAGCGATTTTATGGCGAGTCGCCGGCCGGCGCGCCTCTCGACGTGACGCCGCTGTCGGGCATTACCTGTTACGAACCCACCGAGCTGGTCGTGACAGCGCGGGCGGGCACGCCGCTTCGGGATTTAGAGTCGGCACTCGAGGAACACGGGCAGTGCCTGCCGTTTGAACCGCCGCGCTTTGCGCCGGGAGGCACGGTCGGTGGCATGGTGGCGGCCGGATTGTCGGGTCCCGCGCGCGCCAGCGTCGGGTCCGTACGCGATCATGTGCTCGGCTTAGTCCTTCTCAATGGACGCGGCGAAATTCTGACCTTCGGCGGACAGGTGACAAAGAACGTCGCCGGCTATGACGTGTCGCGTTTGATGGTCGGAGCCTTGGGCATCCTCGGCGTCATTTGCGAGGTGTCGCTGAAGGTATTGCCGACGAGCGTGGCCACGGAAACCTTGAGGTTTGAATGGGATGAGGCGCGAGCGCGTGAGGCTTTGAGCCGCTGGGCGGCGCAGCCCCTGCCGATCAATGCCACAGCGTGGTACGCAGGTCAGCTTCGCGTCCGTCTTAGCGGCGCGC
>Ga0209330_1000199_pt1 | contig 29430 bp, 27 predicted proteins | sample JacPinW_OM2H0_O3_FD_187969 | JGI IMG/M metagenome (GOLD analysis project Ga0209330, IMG submission 187969) | Forest soil microbial communities from Algoma, Ontario, Canada - Jack Pine, Ontario site 1_JW_OM2H0_O3 (SPAdes) (version 2) | ecosystem: Environmental > Terrestrial > Soil > Boreal...
GTCCGTCGGCGAAGCCTACGGCACTCGCGCGCTGCTGCTCAATCCGCAAGGCCACATCCTCGCTGAACTCGAAGTCTATGCGCTCGCTGAAAAATTGCTGGTGCGCACGCACGCGTCCGTGCGCGAACGCACTTTCGCCACTCTCGATAAATTCATCATCATGGACGACGTCACGCTCGAAGACCTCACCGACCAACTCGGCAGTTTTGCCGTGGAAGGTCCGCAAGCCGGTACCGTTATCGCGCAAGCGTGCGGCTTGGCACTCGAAGGCTTTTCGGAATTTGCCAACGCGGAACTCCCAATCGATGGAGTTCCGTCGCACCTGATTCGCCTTTCTCACTTCGGCAGCATGGGCGCTGAAATTATCGCTCCGCGCGAACATCTCGGCCTGCTCTGGCAAAGCATGCACGCCAGAGTTCACGCCGCGCACGGCGCGTCCATCGGCATGGCCACGCTCAACTCACTTCGCCTCGAAGCCGGCATCCCGTGGTTCCCCGACGATTTCAACGACACGGTAATTCCGCACGAGGCCGCGCTCGAAGCCACCCATCTCAGCTTCACCAAGGGTTGTTACACCGGGCAGGAAATTGTGGAACGCGTACGCTCCCGCGGCCAGGTAAACCGCCGCCGCGTAAGTCTGAAATTTTCATCCGCCAATCCACCGGTCCCGCTGACGCGCTTGCATTCAAACGACGCGGCAGCCGCGGAAGTCGGTATCATCACCAGCTCCGCCTTCTCACCCAAAGCCGCCTCAGCCATCGGAATGGCCTACGTCCGCCGCGAGCACAACGCGCCAGGTAGCGTCCTCGCATTGGACGGCGGCACCGCAACAGTGTTCGCTGTTGGGACGAAAAAGCCGGGACTTTGATGAATCTACAACTCTACAGCGGTTTGCGTGTTAAATTTCACTAGCCATGCGCTCGGTCGCCTTAGTTTGTAGTTTTTGCATCTTTGCGTCACTGATCTCAGCTCAGCCGCAGGCTAGTCGCATCTCGAACGACCCGCCAGACGCAAATCCGCAGTACTTTCCCACAGGAGTTTTTTCGCAATATCCGGACCTTTCCGATTCCAGGTCGAGGTGGTACGCAAAGCATTTGCGGGCCATGAGCGAACCGTCGCTGCTCGACACCGCCAAAAATAAATCTTCCAACATCTACCGGTTTCTTTGGCTGCGTTCATTTCACCAGCCTATTGCAATCCGGCTGACCATTCGACCGGACGGAGCCGGTCAGCTCATACGCGTCGAAATGACGGACAAAAGCGGCTACGATCCTGGTGTCATTGCCACGACTCAAATCGTCGAAGTTTCGCAGGACCAGATTGGTCAGTTTCAAGATCTCCTGCAGACAACTGAGTATTGGTCGATGCCCACCGTGGATCCTCGCTTACACGAGGAACGCATCCGCGATGGCGCGCAATGGATTCTCGAGGGTGCGAGAGACGGCCGCTATCATGTCGTCGCACGATTGTCCCCACGGAATGAAACCTATCGCGAGGCGTGCTTGTACCTGCTTAAGTTGTCAAAAATTGAAGTAGAGGCGAATCGGGTCTATTGATTATTCAAATCGCGAGGAGCGCGAAATTTTCAGATTTGTAACCGCCGAGCACTTCACAATCAATTCAATGCCTGCTCGATCAGACTTCCCGTCCCAGCAATCGTCTTGATCTGGTCATCAGTCAGGCTGTATCTCTTCTTCAGATATTCAGGGTCGTTATAGCTTAGCCACACTTTGCCGTCGGCGTCCTGCCACGCAAGCGCCTTTAGCGGCAGGTCAATCGACGCAGTTGGTGCGGCGAGCATTACCGGCGTGCCACTCTTTGGGTTTCCAAAGATAAGCAATTGCGTCGGGGGCATCTTCAGCCCGGCCTTCTCCGCCTCGCCGCTGTGGTCGACGCGGACAAAAATCTTGATCCCCTTCGACCGGAGCAGCGCGTCCACGCGGTCTAGAGTCTCCGGGACAGAATACTTGCTCGCTTTGCTGATAATTCCTTCGCCTGCTTTCATGGGATTCGACTCCTCGCGATTAAGATCTAAAGTAATTCGCTGGACTTCGAGATGCTAAAACAAAAATTGACTAATATGGAGGAATTTGCGGAGAAGGTAGGGCGGGGTCTGTATCTGTACAGAACTACTCGAAATTCATCGACTTCATGAAGCTTCCGCGCGTGGTATCGATCTTTTTCTGAAGTTGAATGATGGCGTACAGCAACGCCTCGGGCCGCGGCGGACATCCCGGCACATAGACGTCCACCGGAATCACCTGGTTCACACCCTGCACGACCGCATAATTATTGAACACGCCGCCCGACGTGGCGCACGCGCCCATCGAAATCACCCATTTCGGCTCGGGCATCTGTTCGTAAAGCTGTTTGATTACCGGCGCCATCTTCACCGAAACGCGGCCCGCGATAATCATCAGGTCCGACTGCCGCGGCGATCCCCGGAAAACTTCCGCGCCAAACCGCGCAATGTCGTACCGCGAAGACGCCATCGACATCATTTCAATCGCGCAGCACGCCAGCCCGAAAGACATGGGCCAAATCGAGCTCCTCCGCGCCCAGTTCACCACTTTGTCCAGCGACGCGAGCAAAATTCCCTCATCCTTCAGGAAGTTTGCATCCTGCCCCGGTGCTTCGAGCGTCACGCCCTTCGCAAGTTCAATCGCCATCGTCTCGATCGGTCCTCAATTACAAGCGCATCTGCCCCACGCGCATCCGAATCCGTTCTAAGCCTACATCAACATTTTGCACCTTAGCGTCACCCATTGCAATCGCGCCTGGTGTACCCCGCGAATCCGGGAACTTATGTATACATCGCGGAGTCTAACTCAGCCATGTTTCTTCCACTTCTGGCGATTCTCGTCGCGACGTCCGCGCAAGCGCCTGCGACGCCGCCGCAGACGCCGCCTTCGTATCGATTTTCATCCGGCGACACCACGCTGAACATTCCTGTCGAGCTGGTTGCGAATGGCTTGGTGTTCGTGCAGGCGAAGGTGAACGATCACCCGGGCTGGTTCATCCTCGACAACGCTTCCCAAGGATTCTTAGTCGATCGCGAATACGCACACCAGATTTCGCTGCAAACAAGCGGTAGCGCAGTCTCGCGAAATGACGTTTCAGACGCAGTCCAAGTCGGGATTATACGAGACGTCCAGATCAGTTTGCCGGGGCTGGATCTCACGCACCGCAATCTTGTCGTGATTGACTTGAAATCTTTGGAACCAGCCATTGGCCACACTGTGGACGGCATCATCGGATCGCGCTTGTTCGACGACTTTGTCGTGGCCGTGGACTACGAGCGCCGCTTACTGTCCATCTATCTGCCTGATAAGTACCAGCCATCGCCGAAAGAGACGGCATTGCAGGTTCGTCTCGACGAGCACGGCTTCCAGTTCATCGACGCGACCATCGCCCTACCCGGCGTCGAGCCGATTGCCGCCAATTTTTTAATCGACGGCGGCGCGAACTCCTACGTGGACCTGTACAAGCCATTCAGCGACGCGCACAATCTGCCGCCCGCGGCAATGAAGCTTCTCGACGACCCCGGCAGCAGCGCCGGTGGAACTACTCCCTCGAGAGACGGCCGAGCCGAGCGGATCACCGTTGGTCCTTTTGCAATTCAGAATCCGCCGATCACGTTCACGCAAGGTACAGAAGGCCTGATGGCGGCCAAAGATCATGCGGGACTAATCGGCGCCCAGTTCCTGCAACGGTTCACGGTGGTGTTCGACAACCGCAGCAAACGCCTGTGGCTCACACCAAATCACACATACGAACAGCCTGCGAGATACGACGAGAGTGGCCTAAAGATTCGCGCAGAAGGTCCCGCGTTCCACAAATTTATCGTTAGGCGGATTGTGCCGCAATTCCCCGCGACCGAGGCCGGAATCGAACCCGGCGACATAATCGAATCCATCGACGGCCAATCGGCGGAGAAAATGACTTTAACCGAACTCCGCGACACCCTCTGCATATCGAGAGATAGTCTCCCGATTGTTATCACGCGCGCGAACAAAAGCCTTTCGCTCACCTTGCGACTGCGCCCTCTAATATAGGACGGCCTACCAGACCGAGCAGCGCAGTTCAGCCGGACGCACCATGGCGTCACCCGTCTTACAACCGAATGCTTTGCAGAATTCGGGCAAATTAGAAAGCGGACCGATGACGCGATATTTGCTCACCGGATGCGGGTTCGTCAGCACAAACTGCCGTTGCGCGTCGGCACGAATCTCGTCTCCGCGGGCTTGTCCCCAAGAAATAAAAAACTGCTGCTCCGGAGTGAAACCATCCTGGTCGGGCGGACGAGGTTTCCCTTCCATTGATTTCTCAAACGCGAGGTACGCGAGCTTCACGCCGCCAAGGTCGCCAATGCTCTCGCCCAGCACCAGTTTACCGTTTTCATGCAAACCGCCTTCCACGGTGTAGGCGGAAAACTGGTCAACCACACACTGTCCGCGGTTCTGAAATTCTTTGTAATCCGCAGGAGTCCACCAGCTCTTGAGTTCGCCCGTGCTGTCATACTTCGCGCCCTGATCGTCAAAGCCGTGTGATATTTCGTGACCGATTACCGGACCGATCCCGCCGTAATTCACCGCGTCCGTGGCATTCATATCGAACATCGGCGGCAGGAGAATTCCCGCGGGGAATACGATCTCGTTGAGCAGCGGATTGTAATAAGCGTTTGAAGTCGGCGTAGTCATGCCCCACCGCAAACGATCCACAGGCTTGCCGATCAAGTCTGCGTCGTCGCGAACCGCGAAACGGCGCGCCGCAACCACGTTGTTCCAATAAGAGTCCCGGGTGATATCCACGCTGCTGTAATCCTTCCACTTGTCCGGGTAGCCGACTTTGGGATTAAAAGTCGAAAGCTTTTCCAGCGCCTTCTTCTTCGTGTCATCGCTCATCCAGGTGACGGTTAGGATGTCGTCATGAAGCGCGAGCAAAATGTTTTTCACCATCTCCTGCATGCGCGCTTTCGCTTCCGGTGAAAACGTTTTTTCCACGTACTTCTTTCCCAACGCCTCCCCTAGATCTCCGTCTGTGGACTCCACACAACGCTTCCAGCGCGGTTTCATCTCCGCTGCGCCTTGCAAGTACTTCTGGTAGAAAGCAAAGTCCTCCTGGACGAAAGGCGCGGATAGAGACGAAGCTGCTGTGTTCAGAACGTGCCAGGTCAAATAGGTTTTCCAGTCGGCAATCGACGTTTCCCGCAGCTGCCGCTGGAACTCCTGAAAGAATTTCGGCTGATCGATGTTGATGGCAACGCCGGGATCGACTTTCACAGCTTTGAAATACTCCGCCCAAGTGAAATCTGGCGTAATTTTCTGTACCTCATCCAGTTTCATCTTGTGGTCTGTAGCGTAGGGATCGCGCAGCTCCACATTTGTCAGCGTTGCCCCGGCGAGCGCAGTTTCCATGCGCATCACAACTTGCGCTGCGGCTGCAGCCGCCTCTTTGTCGGAACCTGCCAGCACGAAGATGGCAGCAACGTGCTCTACATACTTTTGGCGCGTTTCTTTGGATTTAGCATCGTCCTTAAAGTAGTAGTCCCGATCGGGAAGCCCTAGCCCGCCAGCGCCTGTGCCCGCAATTACTTGCGTCGGGTGATGCGGATCCTGAGTGGACCCAAAGCCAAACGGCGCAAAGACAGCCTCTTCGTTCAAATGAATGATCGCGCGCTGCAAGTCGGCTTCCGTGCCGACAGATTGAATCAGATCTAGCTCCCGATTGAGCGCTTTCACTCCCAACGCATCGATTCGTTTCTCGTCCATGCATGCGGAGTAATAATCGCCGATGAGCCGTTCTGTCGATTTTGGCGCCGCGCTCGAATTCACTGATGCCTGTTCGAGAATGTCGCGCAGCACGTCTTTGGTGGATTCGCCCGCCGCCCACCGCCTGCTCCATATCACCATCGACGGCGGTATCGGATTCTTCGCGCGCCAGGTGCCGTTCGCGAAGTCATAGAAGTCTTGGCATGCATCGGCTTTACGATCCATGTCGCTCAGGTCGACGCCGTGCTGCGGCTTTTCTTGCGCGCCGGCTGACGCCGCGCACAACAAAACTGCCAAACCAAAACGCAAAAGTCGCATGGTTTCCTCTTCTGTTCTGGATTATTGCTGGGAGCAGGTTACCTACGAGGACAGGAAATATCAACACGAGCCGGATTTCGCGAGCTCTGCGACAATTTCGCGCGCAAACTTTCAGAAATTGTAGGCGGCCGCCTGTTTACTCCCGCGATACATGCCCATCCGTCAACGGTATACGGTGCTACTATTTTCGCCATGGCACACGAGAGCAGGCACCGGCACCAAGCGAGCTATTCCGATCAATCCGATGTTTCCATGCACATGCTGGGGATGCCGAAATCACGCCCTCACCTTCGGACCTGGTTGCTATTGGCAATTCTGAGCGGAACTGTTCTGGCCCTCGCGCTGTGTCTGATTGGAAACATGATATTTTGAAGCAGCCTCGCACCGTAGAATCCAAATCTTCAACGCTTATTGCTTCTGCGCCACAAATTGAACTGAGCTACCCTGCAATTTATCGTTGATGACCACTGTCATCGCCCTGCCGTCAGGGGACACCGCGAATCGCGTAACGCTCACCACTTTCCCTGCGCGCTTATCAGTTTCCTCGATGGTGTTCTGGTCTATTTGTTTCACTGAGACGACGGTATTGCTGACGCCGCCCGCGAGCGGCACTTCCGGCCCATCGAATTTCGCCGTGTAGCTCTGTCCCGTCGAATCCATGAAGCTAAAACTATCGCCTTCCTGTTTCAGCGTCGCGGTAAGCCCGTTCTCCGACGAATTCACTATCCTCATCGCTTTCCACGAACCCGAAATTGGGTGCGACCCAATCGGCCCTTTCGACGCGCGAACCGAAATCTGTTTCCAGGTAACTTCCTCGCCGTTCGCACTGCAGCTGTCGGAAAAGTCCCAGACAGCAGTATTTCCATCCGGCGATACAGTCACTTTTTCCGTATGGACTGGCCTTCCCTGCCGCTTGTCTGTTTCGAGTATCGTTCGATCGTCGACGACTCTTATATTCACAGCGTCGTAGCAAGAATCCCCGGCGACCTTGTGGTCCAATCCGTCGGCTCGCACGTCGATTGGGGGAATACAAGTCCTGCAGTGATACATTCCATTTTGCAGCACATATACGCCGGGCTTAGTCGGTAGTTGCGTCTGATTCAGGTCGATCTTCCAAGTGCCGTCAAACGCGCTCTGCGCCATCACCCTCGCGGGCGTCGCCAGCGCGATCAGCAACACAATCCAAAATAGCTTCTTCATCGCTTGTCCTCGCGTTTATGAATTGCTCACGATCACCATTTCTTAAAAATCACAAACACAGCACTTACTATTAACCCAAAACCCACCAAGTAGTTCCATTTTAGTTTCTCGCCTAAATACAGGACTGCAAAGACCGAAAACACTGTCAGCGATATCACTTCTTGTATCGTTTTGAGTTGAACGGCCGTGAACTCGTACGAGCCGATACGGTTGGCGGGTACTTGAAAGCAGTATTCAAGGAACGCGATAAGCCAACTGATCACGATGACCTTGAACAGAGGAACCTGGCGGTACTTCAGATGCCCGTACCACGCAAAAGTCATAAAAATATTGGAGCAGGTAAGCAGCAGTATCGTAGTCATAATCGCTATGCTGCCACGGATTCAGGCTCGGTGCGAGGACGGCATATACGCTTGTTAGGCCGCGTGCATTTGGTTCAGAAGTCGACGTTTTCAGAGAGCCTGAACGGTCGAATCACTTCACTACAATCGTCAGCTCCGCCGTCTTCGTACTTCCCTTCCCGTCGTCTGCGGTGAAAGTGTACTTCGTGGTCTTCTTCGGGGAGATCTGCATGCATCGATTTACCGAAGGCCACGTTTCCCCGATCGACGGATCAATGCTGACAGACTTGGCATTCGACACTCCGTAGCAAATCGTCACATCTTCGCCACGATGAATTTCACCCGGAGACGCGTAAAAGCTGATGATCTTGAACTCGCTGCCTCCCAGCGTTTCCACCGTGGCAGCAGCGTCCCGTTGGTCCTTCTCTTGTCGCTCGGCAGTCACCGTTTCGTTGATCGCCCGGTTTTCGTGCCATCTCGAATAAAAAATCCAGCCCACATAACACAGCACGACCAGAAGTGCCGCGGAAAACGCCAGCCAAAGCTTGCGGTTCGTCGACATCGGCTTCCGTTCCGGTTCATAGCCGTTCAACATTCGCGCTTCCCTCCTGCACCGTCATTTCTCTTATCATCCATAGTATCCCTGATTTCGGTACCGGCTTGAGATACAGCATCCCCCTGAGACTTACGCGCGTGTCAACTGACCGGCAGCGAATAGCAAGTCCCGAAATCGACCATATGCCGATCGGCGGTCAGCGGTTCGAACATTAAGCTGCTTCTTTCGTTGAGTTAACCGGTCACCGGAGTTTCGACCTTGGCATCCAACCTGCCATAGAATTAAGTGAGAAAGAGCCGGGCGGAGGCTGCGCATGGATGCGATTTGGAGTGATTTGCGGTTTGGGTTCAGGGTGCTGCTGCGGAGCCCCGGGTTCACGCTCGTCGCAATAGCGACGCTGGCGCTTGGCATCGGCGCGAACACAGCGCTTTTTTCGTTGGTGAACGGAATTTTGCTGAAACCGTTGCGCTTTCCGCAAGCAGATCGCCTGGTCACGCTGTATCAACACAAACCGCAATTCGAGTATGGCTCGATATCGTATCCAAACTTTCTCGATTGGCAGCGAGACAACCAGACATTCCAATCAGTCGCTGCTTACCGCCCGGATGATTTCAGTTTGACCAGCCTCGGAGAGCCGCAGCGAGTGGATGGGGTGATGGTCTCGGCGAATTTCTTTCCGACGCTTGGAGTAAGTCCCGCGATGGGGCGTGATTTCGATCCGCAGCAGGACATCCTCGGTGGAAAACCCGAAGTGATGATCAGCTCTGGAATGTGGAAGACGAAATTCGGCTCCGCGCCCGACGTCGTGGGCAAAACATTGATGCTGAACGGTACCGACTACACGATTGTGGGCGTGATTCCGGCGAGTTTCCATCTCTACATGCAGAATTTTCGAGACAGCGATATCTACGTGCCCATAGGGCAGTGGAACGACGTGATATTTCATCAGCGCGACGTGGGGATGGGCATGGACGCTGTGGCCCGGATCAAACCAGGCGTCACGCTCGAACAAGCGCGGGCGGACATGGAACGCGTGACCCGAAATCTCGCGGCGGCTTATCCGGACGCGGACTCCAATACGAGCGCCACGGTTGTTTCACTGAAGGAAAAGATTGTTGGCGACGTGCGGCCCTATCTGTTGGTGCTGCTAGCGGCGGTATTTTTTGTGCTGCTGATTGCTTGCGTGAACGTGGCAAACCTGTCGCTGGCTCGGTCTATGCAGCGCGCGCGTGAGTTTGCCATTCGCGCGGCGCTGGGCGCCGGGAAGTTGCGCGTGATCAGGCACCTTCTGACCGAAAGCGTGCTGCTGTCGCTGTTCGGCGGCGGGCTAGGGTTGCTCATCGCGAGTTGGGGAACGCAGGCCGCGCTTGGACTTCTGCCGGAAAGTCTGCCGCGCGCCGAGGAAATTCAGCTGGACAGCCGCGTAATGATTTTCACCCTTGCCGTTTCGGTGCTGTCCGGAATTTTCTTTGGACTTGCTCCTGCGTTGAGACTGATGAAGCCGAGCCTGCAGGAAACATTAAAGGAAGGAGGGCGCAGTGTGAGCGGCGCGAGAGGCCGGGCGCAAAGCGTCTTGGTGATCGTGGAAATGGCGTTGGCGCTGGTGCTGCTCGTTGGCGCGGGGCTGATGCTGCGCAGCCTGGGGAGCCTATGGAGTGTTAATCCCGGCTTCAACCCTAAAAACGTTTTGTTTTTCCAGGTGTCAATGTCGCCTGCGACTTCCGGTAAGAGTCCAGACGCTATACGCGCGGACCTTCGTCGCTTGCACGATGAAATTGCGAAAGTTCCGGGAGTCGAAGCCGTGTCCATGCAGCGCGGCGGAATCCCCATGTACGGCGACTCCGAAGATCCGTTCTGGATTGAAGGCCGGCCCAAGCCTGCGCGCGAGAGCGATATGCCGTACGGCCTCTGGTATGAAGTTGAGCCGAACTACTTGAAGGTGATGGGAATTCCGCTGAAGCGAGGGCGCTTTTTCACCGAGCAGGATAGCGAGAACTCGCCACTCGTCACCGTGATAGACGAAGACCTGGCGGAAAAATATTTTCCGCACGAAGATCCCATCGGCCGGAGCATCGTTGATCCGTTCGTCGGCAAACCCGCGGAGATCGTCGGGATAGTAGGACATGTGAAGCATTGGGGGCTGGATGACAAGATCAATGTGCATGCTCAGTTTTACATTCCGTTCATGCAGATTCCGGACAAATATATGTCGCGCGCGGGAAATAGCACGGGAGTGCTGATTCGCTCGCTGGGAATTTCGCCGCTTTCGCTCGTGCAACCGATTCGCGGCAAAGTGGCGGAGATGAACAGTCAGGAAGTGGTGTACGAGACTCACAGTTACGACGATCTGATTTCGCGGTCGCTGGCCGACAAGCGGTTTTCGATGGTTCTGCTCGGCGTGTTCGCGGCGCTGGCACTGGTGCTCTCGAGTATTGGAGTCTATAGCGTGATCTCTTACCTGGTGGGACAGCGAACGCACGAGATTGGGATTCGAATGGCACTGGGCGCGCAGCCAAGCCACGTGCTGCTGATGGTGCTGGTCGAAGGAACGAAGACGGCACTGATCGGCGTGGGGGTTGGGCTGGTGGCGGCGCTTGGTTTGACGCGGCTGATGAGCAGCGTGCTGTATGGCATTAGCGCCACTGATCCGCTGACGTTCGCGGCAGTCGCGATCATACTAACGGGCGTGGCACTCGCCGCATGCTACATTCCCGCACTGCGGGCGATGCGCGTGGACCCCATCATCGCGTTACGTTACGAATAACGCGAACTCCGCTACGCCACGCGCAACACAATCTTCCCGAACTGTTCGCGATTTTCCAGACGAGCATGCGCTTCCGCGCACTTTTCCAGCGGCAGGACTACATCGATTACCGGCTTCAGCAGTCCCCGCCTTAAAAGTTCCAGCGCGCTGAACAATTCCGCCTTGCTTCCCATGAACGAACCCAGTATCGAAAGCTGCCGCACGAACAGAAACCGCAAATCGATCTTCGCATCGTAGCCGGTGGTTGCCCCACAAGTAACCAGCCGGCCTCCCGGCGCAAGGCTGCGCACACTTTGATCCCAAGTGGCCTGCCCCACGTGCTCGAAGACGACATCCACGCCACGGCGGTTGGTCATGCGCTTCACTTCATCAGCGATATCGTTTTCCGAATGCAAAATCATTGAATCCGCGCCGAGTTCTTTTCCCTTTAACACTTTTTCCTTCGTTCCGGCCGTGGCAATCACACGCGCACCCGCAGCTTTCGCGATTTGAATCGCTGCAGCGCCTACGCCGCTGCCCGCTGCAAGAATCAGAACGGTTTCGGCGGGCTTGAGTCGCGCCCGCGTAATCAGCATGTGCCATGCAGTCAGCGACACCAGCGGAAATGCCGCCGCCTCCTCAAACGATAGACCCTCCGGTATCGGCACGAGATTTTCGACGGGACATTTCACGTACTCAGCACACCCGCCGTCCACCATCTGCCCCAGCAACGCGTACTGTCTGCAGTAATTGTCATCTCCTGCCAGACATTGCTCGCACCGACCGCAGGAAATCCCCGGTTGCAACAGGACGCGTTCCCCTACTTTCACGCCCTTGACCTTCGCTCCAACCTCCGCCACTTCTCCCGCAATATCACTCCCAGGAATATGCGGAAGCGGAATTTTCATTCCGGGTAGCCCGGCCCGCAGAAAGAGATCGAGGTGATTAAGCGCGCAAGCTCGCACGCGAACCAGCACTTCGAACCCATCGATCTCCGGTTTCACAACCTCTGCGTAGCGCAACACCTCGGGTCCGCCGTGCTCGGAATAAACGATCGCCTTCATCCGCTCCTCCGTCTTTTATGTGATCTGCAAATGAAGCTAACACCCAGCCGTATCCGTGTCCAGACCGACACATTCAACAGCCGGGAAGGTTGACCGACGTGGACCGCTGGCGTATCGTGCCGCTCAACAAGCAGCCCGGCAAAATGTTTCCGCCCGGCGACACTATGACCGATCAGTTCTCAATACGCTGGCGTAATGTCCATGAAGGCCTGCGCTGGCGCGGGCTGCTGTTTTCGTCTCTGCTCGCGATGCGCGAATTGTTTCGTCCCTTGATGTACTGGCACGCCTGGCATATTTTCCAAACTGATCTTCGGCGGCCTTTGGTCGAGCCTTACGCAAAAGAGCAAGTTGAAGTTAGAATATTCGCCGGAAAACAAAATCTCGCAGAGGCTGTCGCCGCCATCTCTTCAATGGGGATCTCCGCGGTTGAAATCAGCCTGCGGTTGGGACGAGGTGACGCTGCAGCTGTCGCGTACGTACAACGCGAGCCGGCAGGCTACATGTGGATCACCTTCGCCTCCGGGATGGAACTCGCATTCGGAGTAAGCTGGATTCTCAGCCCTTGCGAGGCTTTACGCTACGGCGCGTTTGTCCTTCCCAATAGGCGCGGCCTGGGAATTCTCAGCTCCATGAATCGCGCTTTGAACGAATACGCCGCTCAGCGGGGTATAACACGAACATTCGGCGGTATCAGCGCCCTCAATCCTCAGTCGTTGAACCTTGCAAAACACGCGCGCAATCCCAAAATCATGTCCATAATCCTGATCCATATTCGCGGCGTGAACTGGACGTATATAAAGACTAGCGGAGAACCGCTCGACTCTCGCTTCGCGCGATCGTCAAAAGAGCTCTACAGCAGGAACAAGTTCGCGGGAGATGAACTTTAAATCGCAGACGCGAGCTGAGTTGAACCGCGGCACTCTGGAGATTTCGTGGAGCCCATCTCGCCCCGGCCCATAGTTTATATTTTCGGCGGCGGGCACGTATCCACTGCCCTGGCCCGCACGGCCCACATGGCAGGCTTTTCGATCGGAATCGTGAACCACCGCGACGAAACCGCGAACGCGAAACTGTTTCCTATGGCTTCGGAACTTTTTCCCTCGTACGAGCATGCCTTCGAAAAAATCCATCCTAATTCCGCGACGTATATTGTGATTGCCACGCGCGGACATGAAGATGATGCTCGCGTTCTAGCCTGGGCTCTGGAAACCGAATCGCGGGATTTTTCTCCTGCTTATATTGGGATGCTCGGCGGAAAACGCAAAGTGCGCTCGGTTTATCAAGCTTTGGAAGCCGTCGGTGTGCCGCCTGCGAAATTCGAGCGCGTTCGCGCACCTATTGGACTCGACATCGGTGCGCTTACCCCTGAAGAAATCGCCGCAAGCATCACCGCCGAGCTAATCGCCTTCCGCCGTAACTCCGGAAGGGTCGGTCGCAAATCGCCAAGGTTCTACAGAATTCCGCGACGAAAATAAGAATGAACTATTGTTCTCGCGGTCGCGATCCGATGGTCCAACGATTGCGTTTCAGGGTGGAACATTTCGACGCTTGTTCTACAGTGGAACTTCACATCGACAACTCGCCAAACGCTTTGTGCGCAGCTATATAGCGGTCGGCGAAGGGGAGTTAAATACTTGATACACGCCTAGTCAACACTCATCACAACAGCATTCGCTTTTTCTTTCAAATTCATTGACAGATGACGGCTGGGAATATACCTTCTTTGTGCGGTCCCAGCCAGCGCTTTTCCGAACGGGCGCGGAAGCGCACTAACTAATCTCGCCTATAAACAAAATCGCTAGGAGAAATTGAGATGCGACGAATTGGATACATCTTCACCCTCGCGGTGGCTATCGCGCTTTGCGCGAGCGCCGGCTTCGCACAAGACGGGAAGCTGAAGATTAAAGTGACACCTTCACAGGCCTACGTGTTCGTGGACGGCAACGGCATTCGTGAAGGAAGCCGCGGTATCAAATTGAGCGCCGGAAAACACACGGTGGTGGTGGTTAACTACGGATACAAAATTTCCACGCAGGACGTCAACATCGTGGCGGGCAAATCCACCGATCTCGCGGTGACGCTCGAACCCTACGGCGACAAAGTTGCCGGTCCTTGGGGCCGAGTCTATATCACCGGAACCGACGTTCGCGCCGCTGTTCTATCTAACGGAAAGACTCCCGGCTATTTTGTGGGGCATGTGGACGAATTTAATAATGACTTTTGGATCTGGAAACAAGAATTGCTGCTTCCGCCCGGAACGCATCATCTAACCATCACGCGCGGCGGCAAAGAACTATGGTCCGGGGACGTACACGTCGAAGCCGGAAAGAAAGTCTCGATCAACGTCGGGAAGAACTCACAGGTCACAACGGACTGGAGCAAGCGTCAGGCTGATCTCCAAAAGAAAGCGCCGCTGCCCCGCTTCCATGCAGGCATCGCCAGCGCAACAGTAGTCGTCGCGCCGGTGCACGCCGTGATCACGAATGCTACTGCAAATATCAACTGCAGCCAGAATACGGACATCGCCTGGCAGACCACTGACGCCGTCGACGTAAGTATCGACAACGGCGTTGGCGCTGTCGACGCAAGCGGAAGCAAGTCTGTTTCGCCGCGCGCAACGACTACCTACACACTGACAGCGGTCGGACCCGGCGGCACCGTAACGGGCACCGAAGCTGTTAACGTCAACACTACTGTAGTGGCCAGCCTTACTTCATCTCCGACCGAGCTGCACTATCGCAAGATCGGCGACAAAATCATCACCGATGACAATGGTACTCTGACCTGGACCACCTCCAACGCTGACTCCGTCAACATCGACCCGCTCGGCAAGGTGGACCTCAATGGCAGCCAGGCGATCAAGGCGGATCCAAGCAAGACCGATATCGGAACTGTCGACGAAAACAGGAATTACACTTTGACGGCCACAAACGTCTGCGGCGGAAGCACCACTCAAACCGCGGCGGTTCACGTGACCGGCTCTATCGAACCTATCCCCACCGTCGTTTTGCAGAGCATCTTCTACCCCACGGACTATCCGGATAAGGGCCACCCACAAGTTGGACTCGTTAAGAGCCAACAACTGGAACTCGCCACTCTGGCCGATGGGTTTAAGAAATACCTCGAATACGACGGCGATGCAAAGCTCTCTATCGAATCGCACGCCGACATTCGCGGCTCAAAACCTCACAACCAGGATTTGAGCGAACGCCGCGTCGAGCGTATTAAGCAGTATTTGGTCGACCAGGGCATCTCCGCCGACAAGATCCAGACGGCCGCATACGGCAAGGACCGTCAGCTGGAAAAGGCGGAAGTATCGACACTGGAAGACACCAATCCGAACAAGGCGCCCAAAGCGCGTGAACGCAACAAACAGGGTTCCTGGCTCGCTTACAACCGCCGGGCGGACATTGTGCTGCTGCCTTCCGGCACCAAGTCCTCGCAGTTCTATCCGAACAATGCTGACGACTCTGGCCTCATCTGGCAGATTCCGAAGCCGGCACTCAAGAAGGTTGAAGCAGCACAGTAGCAATCTTTAGAAGCTCCATAACCAAAAGCGCCGGAGAGCGAACCTCTCCGGCGTTTTTTTTGCACCGCGCAAATCTGCGTGCATTCGTCCTACGACGTATCCTAGGTTCGATCGAGAGCGGCGAGAATCGTTGCCGGAGTTGCGTTGTCGCCGAAGGTTATGCTGAGGTGTGCGAAGCGATCGATGTTTCCCGGAGCGAAGATGAAGCTACCGCCCAGCTGAAAAGGATTCATCCCCAGTTTGTGCTGATGATGCCCCGCCGCCTTGGCGCGATCGCGGCTCTTGAAGTTGTCGCGGCGAGCAAGATGCAGCAGGTTGGCGGAGCGCAAATTGGCAATCGCGTACGCCTGGCGCTGTTCGTCCACCAGCAGGGGAAATCCGATGCCCGTTTCTTCCCGGAAAATCCGCGCATAGTTGCGATCGCCAAGGCCAATCGCGGCGAGAGAAGCGCCTTTATCCAGGAAGGCTTGCTCGTGTTCGCGCAACTGCGCGACGTGCTCCCGGCAGAAAATTCAGCCGTAGTGCCGAAGAAAAACGATCACTGCCGTCTTGCTCTCCCACAGAGAACCCAGGCGTATTTCTTGGCCATACGCGTCGGGGAGAACGATATGTGCAAGACGTTTGCTGAGGGTTTCCTGCATGCCGAATGATCATTGACGAGCCGGCAATGCTCTGTCAAGACCGCGCTCGCCCTTTTTATTTTCCGCTGCTCGCCAGTGGCACAACTCTAACCGCGCGGCTGCTTCAGTTGTTACGGCTTTATTTCACGGTTGGGCCGCTGGCTGAGCGGTTCGGTGATTGGGAAGATTGGGTGTCAATTTCGGAATAATAAATTCTTGAATCAGATTCACGATCGCGGTTCCGCCAACTCCGATTCCCTCGCTTTCAAACACCAATCCCGCTCCGCGATCTTTCGGCGGGTAGTAAAGATTTGAGATCCCGCCCGATACAAGCCCTCCCAGGATCCCCGAATAGTTGAACTGCCAGTGCCCATTGTCACCTTTGCAGATAACTGCATTTGCGATCGCATACAAGGTCCGCGATCGCGTGCTGCCGGTTCCCTTGTAGAAATAGCGCGGGTCTTGCTTCATCAGCGCCGGGAACAGAGCCCCTCCGATAAACGTGCTGGTAATCATATCGGCGTATGCCGCGCCGTAACGCTTTCCATAACCTTGCGCACCCTGCCCATATTCACTGAATTGATTCTCCGCCTGTTCGTATCCGGCCGTCGCTCCCACAATAACGAACGTCACCGGATCTATGGTCGTCTTCCATGCAAGCTCAAACTTCTGCTTTGGCGTCAGCGGCGCTGCATCGTGGACGTAGCTGATATAAAAATTCGGAATGACGCCTAGGATCCGCTGCTTCTCCTGCTCCTTGATTTGTGCTTCGGCCAGCTCGATAGGCGGAAGTCCGACACGCACCTCGGTGACTTCCGTAGCAACGGCCAATTCAATCTGCGGAACAATGTGGAATTCACCCGGCGCCAGGATTGCCGAGTACTTTTTCGTAGCGAGTCCCGCCGCTGTGATAGTCAGCTCGAACGGACCTGCAGCTATGTTGGAAAAAGAGAATTGCCCGTCCCCTCCCGACAATGTTTCATGGTTCGACGATGGATCTTTGCTCGTAAGTGTCACGTGAGCCCCTGCGATCACAGCCCCAGTCTGATCGACGATTGTCCCCGCAATATCACCGGTCGGCCGCTGATCGTCGTTCTGCTGGCTTGCCGGCGTTCCATTCCCCGGCGCCACTGCAAGCTGTTGAGACTGCCCCAAAAGAGGAAACGCGCACAGCAAAACGCAAAGGCTCAGCGCGGCCAGTCTTCCGGCACCATGTATCGGTTTCCGTACTCTTCTGCTTGACGATTCCCCGCGCGCGTCTGTCATCGTAGAATTCACGTTGTTATTTTATAACCTTCCCTTAGTGTCCCGGCACACCTATGTTTGACTGTGTGCGGTTGTTTGAGGTTGCATACCGAATGCAGAACGCGCGAAGGGGCGTGCAGACCAGCTCTATAGAAAACGCAACCAACCCTCGAAAATGTCCGACCAGGCGTGGGCGATCATGCTGGCGCGCAAATTCCGCCGCCAAGCCACCAGCGCCCCGTAAAGAATGCCCAACGGCACGATTACCATCACTTGTTTCCATCCCTGGTATGCGTGGACTAAACCAAAAATTGTTCCTTGCAGAATCACCGCTGCGACGATGCTGCGCGTCACCGCCCGGAACTGCTGCTGCAAGTAGCCGCGGAAAACGATCTCTTCGCAGATCCCAGCCGAAACGGATAACAGTATCCACAGAAAGACTTCCACCAAACCCGAAGGCGCCTGATATCGCGTGGTCGGTGTAGCAACGCGATCCACAGCAAGGTGAGCCAGCCAAGCCGTCAGCTCCCACACAACCCAAAAAGGAATCGCGATGGCAACGTCCTGCGCAACACCGCGCCAACTCGTCCAGCGTCCGCCCGTAAGATCGCTCAAGCGGCCGCCCTTCCAGTGCACTCCTGCCCAGGCCCAGTAGGCCATTCCCCATTCGTACGCGATCGAAATTAGATACCCGCGAATTATCACGCCGTGCGACACCGCTGCCTGCGCGGCTCCGGCGCCGGGAACATGTTGCGCGTCGCGAAAACTGAACCACGCGAAGATCAGCAGGATGGAAAGCGTGTGCCACGGTGAAGCGATAAAACGGCGGAGACTCGGAGTGGCTGTGGGGATGCTTGGTTGGTAGTCCATGCAATCGTCGAAGATTAACCCAGATTGCAGGCGCGCGAAAGAATCTTCAGCGGCAATTAGCCTCCATCGGGGCGGCTACTTGTCTTCAAATGTCAGCGAGAGGACGGTCCAGGGTTTTCCGGAGCGATTGACAAAAGTTGTGTTGGATGCAGGCGCGAGCCATACCACGTTGCCAGCAGAGAGCGTTTCCTCTGGTTGGTCCCTTACTATTCTTTGAATTTCAGACCCGCTGACAATTACGAACAGTGTTCCCCGCGCTGGACCAACCACAACACCTCCGCTAGGACCATGCGAACCCAGTCGGACGGTCATCTCGTCGGTCTTAAACTGCGGCTGGCCGAAGATTTCGTTTTCCCTTCCCGCGGGCGTTTCGGGGCAAGGAACCGATGTGGCGCCGGGAATAATCTTCGCGCAAACATTTTGGGGCTCGCCCTGAGGTTTCAGCAACTCGATCGTGACGTTGCTGAACGCAATCCCGGAATCGGTGCGCGCGATGTGCGCGAAGCCGCCGCGCGAGTAGCCCACTTGTCCGTCCGCCAAGACCACGTGCGCTTCGGGCTTGCCCGCCACTGCGTTTACAAAATCAGCGGGGCCAATCGAAACTGAGACATATGGCAGATCGTGTTGATGGAGTAGCGTCGCGTCGTGCCCCGGAATGCCCACGCGATAAACGCGCACAAAGGAGTTTTCAAATACAAGGTGGTGATGCGGTTCAGCCGGTAGCCCAACGACACCTGGCGCTCCGGTCGTTTGAATATCGGGCGCCGAGCCCAAAAGCGCGATAGATAGCAAACAAACGGTAGCGAGCCGCGAATGGTTGAAAGCGCTCATAAGGAGCGCATTCTAGCCCTATTTCGCGCAATTGAGAGAGTAAAATCTATGCGACGGCGCGCTCCACACGATTCCCCGCGCGCCTCCCATCGTGGAATTCACGGATATTATTCTATTGCTGCCAATCGACTCGTTTAGGCAGTGGACCCCCGATTCGACTCGTACTTTGCCTCCTCCACCTGACGCACCTTCGGCAGTGCACCAAGTAACTGTGATATAAACAGCGTCTTAACCCACTCGCTCTCGGGCATCCCGACGTGATTTGCCAGCTTAATTTTTTTGTTCGGGGAGGCCCACGGCTTTGGAGACCAGTGACTTGCCAAAAGATCCGCCAAAATACGTCCGATACTGAATCCGATCGCACGCTAAGCGTTGGTGCAGCCCCTGGCGGCGCAGGGGCTGGGCAGATTGGGCCGTATCGCATGCTGCAACTCCTCGGCGAAGGCGGCATGGGCGAAGTTTGGTTGGCGGAGCAGAAAACACCGATCCACCGCACGGTGGCGCTGAAGCTGATCAAAGCGGGGAATTAGTTCGGCGTCAAGCCGGACTGGACGTGTTTTATTCGCCCAACGGAGTTCTACGTGGTCAAAGTTCGGTGCGACTCAGACGCGAGCGATCCCGGTCAGCCAATCCTCGACCGCTAGCTCGATCTAAGTGAAGTCACCACCTTAGCTCCTAGTGGTTTTGCTGCAGAGCAAGTAAAATCCTCGCGTCCATGGCTGGCGGCAGCTCGCACGCAAAAATTCGGATTGTTTCGCTTGCGCCGAATGTCACATCCATTCTGCTCGAGCTCGGCGTCGGCCGCGAGCTCGTCGGCGTCAGCAAATGGTGTAAAGACGTTGCTGATGTTGGCCGGCGTCCGCAAGTAGGCGACTGCTGGAAGATGAACATCGCCGAAGTCATGCGGCTCAAGCCCACCATCCTGATCGGCTCCGTTCCCTTCGCGTCTGACACTGTTGCCAAGATCCTGGCAGAGGCGGTGACCTTCGTCGCGATCAATCCGCGATCGCTCGCCGATATCGAAAACGACATTCGCACCTTAGGCAGAATCGCGAATCGCGCTGCGAATGCCGAAAAGTTGATTCTAAAGTTGACGCGGTCTTTCGCTGCCGTGGCCGGCGCCGCCAAAACAAATCGCGCCAAGCACCGGCCTCGCGTTTATTGTGAGGCTTGGCCTAAACCCCGCATCAGTTCCCCTCCCTGGGTTGCAGAACTTGTCCAACTAGCAGGGGGCACAATGGTGGGTGCAGCCGGTGAGCGCGTCACGGATGAAGAAGTGGCGCGGGAAAAGCCGGATGTGATCGTGCTCGCATGGGCAGCCACCGGAAATCGAGCGAAGTCCGCCGGCGCGTTGCGCAATCCAGCGTGGCAAGATGTCCCGGCGGTAAGGAACCGCCGTGTCTTCGTCATACGCGACGAGCTGTTGAACACGCCGGGTCCGCCCTTAATCAACGGAGCGTGGGAACTTTTGCGTGTGATTCACGGAACCTAGTGCAGAGGTAGGAATCATGATCGTGGTGGCGGCTCTGATCAAAGCAGAAGGGAAACTGCTGGTCTGCCAGCGGCGACGCACTGACTCGTTCGGCTTGATGTGGGAATTCCCCGGCGGAAAGCTGGAACACGGCGAGACACCCTCGGAAGCTCTGGCGCGAGAGTTGCAGGAAGAACTGGGAGTCGTCGCTCAGATCGGTCCGGAAATATTCCGCACACGCCATCGCTACTTCGAATTGGGCGAAGCGCTCGATCTGATTTTCTTCGGTGCCACAGTCGATCCCGCAGCGGTACGTAACCTAGCCTTCGAAAAAATGGAGTGGCGCGAGCCGCAGACTCTGCATGAGCTGAATTTCTTGCCGGCCGACCGCGAATTCGTCACGAAGCTAGCAAAACAAACTTAACGTCGCAGCGCCTTTGCTCTGCTCCCAGTCGTCTATGAATTTATTCTCGTTGACTTCATCCGAAACAAAATGGCGAGCGCGCCGAATGCACTCAGGCCGGTATAGGTGTATTCTAGGAGTGCGAAATTGTCGCGGGCAGATTTGTACTGATTCTCTCCCGCGGCGTGAGCCACGAGGGCGATCGAAGCGATGGAAAACGAACTAACTACGCCGATACAAGGCTTGGATGACGACGAGCTCCAGGAGTGGCTCGAATCGCTGGACTCCGTTCTGCAATCGAGCGGCCCGGACGTTGCGTCCTACATTCTTGAACGCCTTCGAGCGCACGCCAAGGTTGTCGGAATCGACATTCCCTTTACTGCGAAGACGCCCTACGTCAATACCATCCCTCACCGTTTGCAGCCGCACTTCCCCGGCGATCAGCAACTCGAACGGCGGATCAAAAGCATTGTCCGCTGGAACGCGATTGCCATGGTCGTGCGCGCGAACCGCGAAGAACACAACATTGGCGGCCATATTTCCACTTACGCATCCGCTGCCACGCTCTACGAAATCGGATTCAATCATTTTTTCCGCGCACACACTTCGGAATTCGAAGGCGACATCATTTATTTTCAAGGCCACGCGTCTCCGGGAATTTATTCTCGCGCGTTTCTGGAAGGGCGGCTTTCCGCGGAGCAGCTTGAAAATTTCCGTCGTGAACTGAAGCCGGATGGCGGTCTTACTTCTTATCCGCACCCCTGGCTCATGCCCGATTTTTGGGAATTTCCGACGGTCTCGATGGGCCTCAGTCCTCTGATGGCGATTTATCAGGCGCGCTTCAACAGATATCTCGAAGATCGTGGGCTCAAGCCTGTGACGGACTCCAAGGTCTGGGCCTTTCTCGGCGACGGCGAAACCGACGAACCGGAATCTCTCGGCGCAATCGGGTTGGCCGCCAGGGAAAAACTCGACAACCTAATTTTCGTTGTGAACTGCAACTTGCAACGCCTCGACGGTCCCGTGCGCGGCAACGGCCAAATTATTCAGGAGCTCGAAGCCGAGTTCCGCGGTGCCGGTTGGAACGTGATCAAAGTTCTGTGGGGCACGGAGTGGGATTCCATTCTCGAGCGCGACACCGAAGGGCTTCTCGTAAAACGCATGGGAGAAATGGTTGACGGCGAGTATCAAAAGCTCGTCGTGTCTTCCGGCGACTACGTCCGCGAACATTTCTTCGGCTCTAGTCCGCAGTTGCTAAAACTCGTCGAACCCCTTTCCGACGAGCAACTCCGTAGGTTACGCCTCGGCGGCCATGACCCAAGAAAAGTCTACGCCGCATATAAAGCGGCCGTGGATCATCGCGGCGCGCCCACGGTAATTCTCGCGCGTACCATTAAAGGCTACGGCCTGGGCGAGGCCGGTGAAGGCAAAAACGTAACTCACCAACAAAAGAAGCTGAACGAAGACGAGCTCCGCGAATTTCGCACGCGATTTGATATTCCGGTCAGCGACCAGCAGTGCATCGACGTTCCCTTCTACCGTCCCGCTGATGACAGCGAGGAGATTCGCTACCTCCGCGCGCGCCGCGAAGAGCTTGGCGGCTATGCGCCTCAGCGCCGGGTCCGCGCGAAACCCATCGTCGCGATACACGACGAGTTGTTCAAGGAGTTTTACGCCGGCAGCGACGGACGGGAAATTTCCACTACTATGGCGTTCGTCGCCATTCTTCGCAAACTTCTGCGCGATCCGGAAATCGGCAAGTTGATTGTCCCCATCGTTCCGGACGAAGCTCGCACCTTCGGCATGGAATCTCTTTTCCGCACCGTGGGAATTTATTCCAGCGTCGGCCAGCGCTACGAACCCGTCGACGTCAAAACTTTGCTCTACTACAAGGAGGCCAAGAACGGCCAAATCCTCGAAGAAGGAATCACCGAGGCGGGCTCGATGGCTTCGTTCATCGCGGCGGGCACCGCGTACGCGACGCACGGCATCAACACCATTCCGTTTTTTATTTTCTACTCGATGTTCGGATTCCAGCGCATCGCCGATTTTATCTGGGCCGCCGCGGATATGCGCGTCCGGGGCTTCCTGCTCGGCGGAACTTCCGGCCGCACCACGCTCGCCGGCGAAGGCCTCCAGCATCAGGACGGCAACAGCCACGTCCTCGCGCTCACTGTTCCCAATCTTCGCGCGTACGATCCCGCATACGCTTACGAGCTCGCTGTAATCATCCAGGACGGCATCCGCCGCATGTACAAAGACGGCGAAAGCATTTTTTACTACATCACCGTGATGAACGAGCCTTACGCCATGCCCGAAATGCCCGGCGACGTCAGCGAAGGCATCCTCAAGGGCATGTACAAGTGCCGCGCTTCAGCGCACAAAAAATCAAAGCTGCGCGCGCAACTTTTCGGCAGCGGAGCGATCCTGAACGAAGCTCTTCGCGCGCAGGAAATTCTCGAGCAAAAATACGGAGTCGCCGCCGACGTCTGGAGCGTCACCAGCTACAAAGCGCTCTACACCGACGGAGTCGAGACCGACCGCTGGAACCGCCTGCATCCCGCGGAGAAGCCGCGCGTCCCGTACGTCACCGAAATCTTGAAAGACTCGCCTGGAGTCATCGTCGCCGCCACCGACTACTTGAAGACTTTGCCGCACATGATCAGCTCGTGGATTCCCCGCCGCATCGCGTCGCTCGGGACCGACGGCTTCGGCCGCAGCGATCATCGTGAATCCCTCCGCGATTTCTTTGAAGTGGACGCGCGCTTTATTACTCTCGCCACGCTCAACGAGCTTTTCCTCGACGGAAAAATCGAAGAAAAAGTCGTAAAAAAAGCCATCACCGACCTCCGCATCAACGCCGAAAAACCCAACCCCGTCACCTCGTAGCAGGTTTATACGGGGCCGCCCAGGTCCAGAAGAGGGCTCCCGGGTCGACGGTGAGTCGAGCCCGGGAGATAAAACAGTCGAGCCTGGGGCAGAGGCCGCGGAGCGGCCGGAAGATACCCGACGAGGAACCTGCTGTTCTTACGATTTTTTTTATCGGCCTCATACCACCGCTCTTCCTCCATCCACCACAATCACTTGCCCGGTCACAAAATCCGCGCTCGCCAAATACACGACTGCCCCCGCAATATCCTCGCCTTTCCCCGTGCGATGCAGAGGGATGCGCCTAATATAATCCTCATCCGGCGCTTCGCCGGGAAACTGAATCGTCCCCGGCGCGATGGCGTTCACCAGAATTTCCGGCCCCAACGCGCGCGCCAGGCACTGCGTCAGCATGATGCATCCCGCCTTCGACACGCAGTAGTGCGTGTAAGACGGCCACGCGCCCAGCGACACCAGATTGATGATCCGTCCCCGTCCGAGCCGTTTCATGATCGGCGCCGCCTCCTGCGCGCACAGGAATTGCGACTTCAGGTTTGCGTTCATCATGTGGTCCCACTGTTCTTCGGTGATGTCTTCAAACTTCACGGCTTGAAAGATGCCCGCGTTGTTCACCAAAATGTCCAGCCTGCCGAATTCGTTTTCCGCCGCCATAAACAATTTTTCCACGTCCTGGCGCTTCGAAACGTCTCCTTGAATGGCCAACGCGCGCCGCCCCATCGCGCGAATCTCCGCGGCTAACTCCTCTGCCTCTGCCTTCGACTCCATGTAATTCACCACCACGTCCGCGCCCTCAGCCGCCAGCCCCAACGCAATGCTCCGCCCCACCCGCTTCGCCCCTCCCGTAACCAGCGCCACCTGCCCTTCCAACCCTTTCCCTGCCATCGATTCCTCCGTGCCAGTCAATTCGGCTCGCTCAGACGATGACACGTTAGCATCTTGCGCGCCGCGACGGAACGAGGGAACGATGTTAGACTTGGGAATATGGAAGTCACTCTCCGTATCCCGGACGAAATCGCTAAGCGGCTTTCCGCTGCCGGGGGCGATGTTTCTCGTCGCGCTCTCGAAGCGCTCGCTCTGGAAGGCTATCGCGAGCAAACTCTGACTCTCTTGCAGATTTCGGAAATGCTGGGATTGTCTCGCGTGGAAACGGAGGATTTTTTGGGACAACACCACGTTCCGCTGGCTGCGATCGAGGAAGCGGATCTCGACCGAGAGGCAGCAGTATTCGAAGCCGCCTCGCACCGGAAGCCCCGCTAGCAGATCCGCGGCATGATCGCCGTTTCCAATACCACGCCACTCCGTTACCTGATCGCAATCGGCCAAGAAAATCTCCTGGGAAAATTGTTTACGAAGGTCTTTGTGCCTGCGGCTGTGCATGAGGAATTGACGGAAGCCAGAACCCCGGAGATCGTTCGTAGCTGCGTCTTGTCGCTCCCAGCTTGGTTTGAGGTTCACACTGTGGGCGAAAGCGACGCGAGCAAGTTCCCGGTCAAGTTGCATCGAGGAGAACGCGAGGCCATTTTGCTGGCGGACGCTCTGCGGGCTGATGTTTTGTTGATTGACGAGCAGATTGGACGGTCTATAGCCCTTAGCCGGAATCTGCCGCTCTCCGGAACGCTCGGAGTTCTGGAACGGGCCGACACGATGGGACTGGTGGCGGATTTCGCTGAAGTTCTCAAGCAGCTGAAGGCTAGCGGATTCTTTATCGCAAATCCGTTGGAACAACAGCTCCTGCAACGACATCGGTCTCGCAAATGGCCTGAATGAAATAAGAAGAGAATTCAGACCACAGAAGCAGAGGCTCGCGCGAATGAGGCAGCGCGAAAGGAATAATTTGGCACCTTCGATTTTTTGAAATACTGACGGCACTTTCTTAATCGGGTCGGTGAACGCTTTTGTGCGGTTGTGGCCCCGGTTAGAAAACTGCCGAGCATTTGTTTTGAGTGAGTTACGTCGTTTTCTACTTATTGCGCTGTGCCGGGTAGAAATGCGCAGAGATTCATGGTCGTGGCTCGCGGAATGAACGCACAAGAGAAGGATCGAGTACCGCTTGCGCAGGTTCACCCGCGCAAGCTTTTGCGTTCGAAGTTGCCGAATTTCGAAATCCTTAATGTGCATTCTGGCCCCGGTTAGAAATTTTTCCAGCGTTTGTTTTGAGTGACTTACGGTGAATTCTGTTTGTGGTGCAGAACCGGTTAGAAATGGGGCGCGGACGTCGATTTGGCGGGTTGAAAATTGCGTAAAGGAGCGGACGGAACTCTTCCACAGCGGTGACCAACACTGCCCAATCACGGCCCGCCTTCCACAAATTGCCGGCATATGCCCTCCTATAAATAGGCGACACCGGTCCCAGGCTCCCGCGGGCGGGCGTAGCTCGGCGCTGGCCCGTCCTGGGCGTAAAGCCTTCAAAAATACCATCGGTTATTTATATGGGAAGTACCCTTATATTATACTTCTAGGGCGATGTCAAGGAGGTCCAAAGCATGAACTTATCTCGAAAGATTGAAACCACTGCCAACGTGGCCACCATTATCGTGGCAGTTTTGCTTTCGACGGTCTTGATTAAGCTATATGTTTTTCCCCATACAGCTGCGAGCAATGCTCCAATCGTGTCCGCACCTGAAGTGACCCGAGGCAAGAGCGTAGATGGACACCTCGTGGGAGTAGACTGGGCGAAGAATCACCGCACACTCGTGTTGGCCATTTCGACGACTTGTCACTTCTGCAAGGACAGCGTCCCTTTTTATCGAAAGCTCGCGGCGGTGGAGAAAGAGGTTAAAACTGTGGCCGTGCTGCCTCAGCCGGTTACTGAAGCCCAGCAGTACTTTAGCAGCGCGGGGCTGCATGTTGACGACGTAAGACAAGTCCCGCTGAACACTTTGGGCGTAAGGGAAACGCCTACGCTGCTGCTGGTTAACGACGCTGGCGTTGTGACCGACGTTGGGGCGGGCAAGCTCGAGCCGAGTCAGGAGACTCAAGTGCTGGCCACTCTCGAGAAGGTGGCAAGCGGGAGATAGGTAGCTCGAACAGAACGCGGGACAACTAGAATTGAGGGAGGACTGTCATGTTAAATCAACATTCAAAGTTGGTCGCGGCAATTCTCACAGCGTTAGCATGTGGGGCCGTCTTCTCGGGATGGGACGGTCGGCGGATTGCCTCCGCGGCGTCTAGCCGTTCGCAATACATTGATAGGAGGGTATACATCTCCCCACAAACCAGCATGGACCCTGTGTCCATAGAAAAGATAACCGTAGGGGACCACTTGATTCACGCTGGAGTCAAGGCGGTGGGATGGAGGGATGAGCAGTCCGGCACGCCGTTCCAAGCGAATGACGACTGGCTGAAAGATATGTCTATTGTCGTCAAGAACCGTACGGACAAGGTAATCGTATGGGCGGGCATCACCTTCTATTTTCCGGACACCGGCGACGGTCACTCGACACCTGTGACTATGCACAGCATAACACTTGGCCAGATGCCAGAAATAGACTCCTTCTCAAGCCGCGGCGAGAAGTATCCGCCAGAGACCGATAAGCAGCCCCTTTTTCTAGCACCGGGACAGACGCTCGTCATTCGAGTTGCAGACCACGTCGATGCAATGCAGTCCTTCGTTGAAGAGAGGTTCGCGTGGTCGCAAGTAACGAGGGTTTGGATAGCCCCATTTCGTTTCTTTTTCGTGGATGGCATGCGCTGGGACAATTTGAATGGCTTCGGAGTTCCCGATCCGAGTCACCCCGGCCAATTTACGAACATGGATCGCGGCAGGTACTTCCCCGGCAACCCATCGCAGAACTGGCCGCCAGCGGATGCGCCAGGCACCGCGCGGTTCTAATTACAGGCCGGATGTGGCTTGGCATTCTCCTATGCGCCACAGAGGAGGAAGGGCAACATGAAAAGGGCACTCATCAGCGTACTCAGACTCGCCATGTTCATCGGTGCTCTCGTTGCACTCGCCTCCATAAGCAAGGGGCCGGAAGCGCAAAACCCGTTCGGTCCATGCGACACCTTTGAGACGGCTGAACCAGATTGCTCTTGCTGCACCAGCCCGGGAGGCGCAAGGGGCGTCAACATCATCGTTGGTGGAGACAGCGTTGGTGTACAAAGCCCCCAAGCTGTTAGTTATTCCTGCGGGACTGCGCTCAAGGGCTGTGCTGTCGCTTGTTCCGACCCAAGCGTACTTGTAGCGGTTCCCAATCCTGCCTGCCCAACGCCGACAGGCGGCGGTGGAGGCGGGGACCCGCTCCCGGACTGCCCAGCTGGTGGACCGGCAGCTGACCAGGACCAAGGCTGCAATCCTTCTCCCGTTATCATTGATGTGGACGGCTCCGGGTTCCAACTGACTAATGCAGCCGGTGGAGTCCGCTTTGACATTTCGGGCACGGGAACTCCGATCCAGATGGGGTGGACGGCCCAAGGCGCAGCAAATGCTTTCCTGGCATTGCCGGGTGCGGATGGTCTCATCGATAGCGGCAAGCAACTCTTTGGCAACTTTACTTCGCAGCCGCCTTCCAATAATCCAAACGGCTTCGCGGCGCTTGCCGTGTACGACCTGCCCGCGAATGGCGGCAATGGTGACGGGATCATAGATTTCCGCGACGCCGTCTATTCTGCGTTGCGCTTGTGGATTGATGCAAACCATGACGGAATTTCGCAACCGCAGGAACTGCACACGCTTTCATCCCTGGGCGTAGTCTCCATTAGCCTGAAGTACACGTTAAGCAGAAGAGTCGATCAATATGGCAATGTGTTCCGCTACAAAGCCGCAGTCGACCCCAACGATCCAGAGCCTTCGCACGTCGGGCGCACGGCGTACGATGTCTTCTTCGTCACGGCAGCTTCATCTGGGGCGCAATGAGCATCCCAAATCCATGAGACACGGCTGGCGTACAACCGTCTCGAATCAGATATTGATCTTGAGATTTTGAAGCTGGTCCGTACTCTCCCGGCTTTGAAAGGTAGTATTTCCTGGGAGCTCACCTTACTAATATTTCCGGACGTCGATCCCGTCTCATTTCTTACGCCTACCATATGCAATAAACAACACGGGGCCAGGGAGCTTCCCTCAGGTCTTTGGCCGCGACTGCAAAGCCATGGCTACGAGGGCGCCCATGAGGACGGCGGGGAAAAGTTGGCCTACGACGGACTCTGCGATGGTGAGCGAGCGCGCGAATGGAAATATGGGGTTGATGTCGCTGCCGACCGTGGTGAGCGTAGTAAAACTGTAATAGGTGAACTTCGCGGTGAGTTGGTCCAGATCGAGGGGCGCGGTAACGAAGCGGAAGGCGCCGGGATGAAGCTGTTCAACGAACTGGTAGGCGGAAGCAAAAGCCAAGCCGATAAGAAGGTACGCGCTGATGCCGCCCTGGATGCGGCTCCATGTGATCGCGCCTCCGCGAAACGTGACGAGCAAAACAATGCGAACGTACAGCAGCAGCGACACAGTGACGAGAACGCTGCCGAGCAGATGAAGAAAAAGCGTTGGATGGAGGCGCCCGGCCGCCAACACCACTCCGGTGGCCAGGACCACGGCGACTACGAAGACGGTGGCGCTCCGGGTTTGGTCCACGACCAGCGCGGCG
>Ga0209330_1000200_pt1 | contig 29256 bp, 23 predicted proteins | sample JacPinW_OM2H0_O3_FD_187969 | JGI IMG/M metagenome (GOLD analysis project Ga0209330, IMG submission 187969) | Forest soil microbial communities from Algoma, Ontario, Canada - Jack Pine, Ontario site 1_JW_OM2H0_O3 (SPAdes) (version 2) | ecosystem: Environmental > Terrestrial > Soil > Boreal...
GGCCGAAACGACTTCCACCTATGCCACCAGCCCCACGCACTGCTGGGGCGAAAGCTATACTTACGATCAATGGGGCAACCTGACGGCTATCGGCGTAGCCTCCACTTCGTATAATAGTTGCACGCAGGAAAGTCTCAGGCGCGTGGCGAACCCTTCCGCGCGGCACCAGAGTGAACCCCTGCACGATTTAAACCCGCGGGGGTGCCGAATCTTTTCTGCGGTTTGTGCAGAAAAGGTTCGGGTTTTGACCTTGCGCTTCCATCCTTTCTACCTTTTGCGCAGCTTCCCGGTCCGCCTGGCTCTCCTCAGCTCGCGCGCCTCCCGACTCCCGCCCCGCATCCGTGAAAAATATCGCTTGATTTGCCTCGTCTAAATGCCTGTGTTAGCGTTCAAAAACGCATCATGAGGCTAAACTCTTGAGACGCAGTGACCGATATTCCCTGGCTGTTGTAGCCGCCCTCGCGTTAGTTTCGTTATCCCTTGGTGCGGCTACTTCGAATCGAGTCCATCTTTTTCCCAAGCTCACGCCGGGAGAAACCTTGCGTTACGAGATTGAAACGAGGATCAGCTCGAACAGCAAAATTGAGACGCCCATCGAGAATCCGGAGGCTGCCTCGAAATCGCGGCAAAATGTCAGCCTGATCCTGCGTCTTGATGTCCTGAATCCGCCGCCGGCAAACAATGATCCTCAAGGAAGCATTCGCATTCGTGCTACCTATGAAAAATCCGACGCCACATTTGAAAGCGACGCCTACGATCCCGCCGGCTCCAAGATTGCCGACCAATACAAGAATCTCGAAGGCCGCTCGCTCGAGTACACCATCGAACCGGATGGCCAGTTCTCACACGTCGTAGGCACCGACGATCTGCTCGCCAATCGATCTGTCGTTGAAAATGTGAACTCGTGGATGAACGGAATTTCTTCCGGCGCGCGCATCCCAAAAGAGGGAATCGAGGTTGGACAGAAATGGAGCAGTGAGCGCCCCATCGAAGGCGTAGCTCTAGGCGGTCTTATCTGGCGAAACCAGTCCGCATACGTCCGTGACGAACCATGCTACTCAACTGACGGCCCTCCCAAATCCGCTGCTGCCGCACAGCCCGCGGACCAAAGCGCCGCATGCGCCGTAATCATCACTCAATTCAAAATCCATCGAAATGGTGACGCTACCCCTGACGACTATGCTCGCCAGAACCTCGACACCTCTGGCACTTGGATCGGTTCGGGCGGCAGCCTCGAATTCGTCTCGCTTTCGACCGGCGTTCTTATTCACTCCACGCAAGACTCTGCCCAAAATATGGACGTCGAAATCCTCAGCACACGCTCCGGTTCAAGAATGCATTACACCGGCCATATCGATAGCCACTCGGAAATTTCACTCATCCCTGCCACGCCGCGCTCCACGGAGTCGCAGCCCTGAATTTTCCCGTCCGAGAAGTGATTCGGCTCCTGAGCAGCAATTTGCAATTTTTGATATAATCACAGTTTTCAGCGCGGCTCATTTTTCGCATCTGAAGGTTTCCCGATGAACTTCAAACTAGCCAGTGACTACGAGCCGCGCGGCGACCAGCCCGAAGCCATCGCACAGCTTCTCCGCGCCATAAAAGACGGCGAGCGCCAGCAGGTCCTCCTCGGCGTCACCGGCTCGGGTAAAACGTTCACCATGGCTAAGGTGATCGAGGAAATCAATCGCCCCACCATAGTTCTCGCGCACAACAAAACTCTCGCCGCTCAACTTTTCCACGAATTTCGCTCGTTCTTTCCCAACAACGCGGTCGAATATTTCGTCAGCTATTACGATTATTACCAGCCCGAAGCCTATGTCCCTTCGAGCGATACCTACATCGAAAAAGAATCCACCATCAACGATGAGCTCGACAAGCTCCGCATGAGCGCCACGCGTTCTCTCTTCGAACGCCGCGACGTCATCGTCGTCGCCTCGGTTTCCTGCATTTACGGCCTCGGCTCTCCCGAAGCGTATTACGGAATGATGCAGCTCATCGAGAAGGGCCAGTCCATTGCCCGCGAAGCCATCCTTCGTAAACTCGTTGAAATTCAATACGAGCGCTCCGAAGACCTGAAGCGCGGTACTTTCCGCGTCCGTGGCGATTTGATTGAAGTTTATCCGCCCTATGACGATCTCGCCGTCCGCATCGAGCTCTGGGGCAGCGAAATCACTGCCATCCGGAAAATAGATCCGCTCACCGGCGAGATTCGCTCCCGCCCCGGCGAAAATGAAATCGATCGCATTTTAATTTATCCCAAGAGCCACTACGTGCTCCCCGCCGATCAGAAAGAGCGCGCGATCCAGAGCATTTACGAAGAGCTCGACTGGTGGAAGGGCGAGCTCGAGCGCCAGGGAAAAATCGTCGAAGCACAGCGCGTCGTCCAGCGCACCCATTTCGACATCGAAATGATGCGCACTATCGGCTATTGCCACGGTATCGAAAATTATTCGCGCCATCTTTCAGGACGCTTGCCCGGCGAAGCTCCGCCCACGCTCTTCGATTACACCCCGTCCGATTTTCTGCTTTTCATCGACGAGTCGCACCAAACCGTCCCCCAGATTCGAGGCATGTATCACGGCGATCGTTCGCGCAAGCAAACGCTCGTTAACTACGGCTTCCGCATGCCCTCCGCGCTCGACAACCGCCCGCTCAACTTCGAGGAATTCGAGCATCGCGTCAATCAAGCCGTCTACGTCTCCGCCACTCCCGGCCCCTACGAACTCACCAAAGCAGGCGGAGTAGTAGTCGAACAGGTCCTTCGCCCCACGGGCCTCGTCGATCCCCAAGTCGAAGTTCGTCCGGTAAAAGGTCAGGTTGACGATTTACTGGAACAAATTCGAATTCGCGCTGGCCGCAACGAGCGCGTTCTCGTCACCACTCTCACCAAGCGTATGGCCGAAGACCTCGCCGAATATTTCACCGAGGTCGGCGTGAAATGCCGCTATCTTCACTCGGAAATCGAAACACTTGAACGCGTACGCATCCTGCGCGATCTCCGCCGCGGAGAATTTGACGTCCTTATCGGCATCAACCTTTTGCGCGAGGGCCTCGATTTGCCGGAAGTCTCACTCTGTGCCATTCTCGATGCGGACAAGGAAGGATTCCTTCGCAGCGCCACCTCTTTGATCCAAACGATCGGCCGCTGCGCGCGCCACCTCGAAGCCCGCGCGATTCTCTACGCCGACACCATGACTGATTCCATGCGCCAGGCCATCGGCGAAACAAACCGCCGCCGCGCCAAGCAAGAAGCCTACAATCGCGAGCACAACATAACGCCGCTATCGATCATAAAGTCGGTCGATATGCAGCTCGCTAGAATCGTTGAAGCCGATTACGTCACTGTGCCGTTAGATGATGTAATAATCGGTGATGTTTCCACCGAAGCTGAGTTGGTCCACGCCATCGCCCAGCTCGAAACGCAGATGCGCGAAGCCGCAAAAAATTTCGAGTTCGAGCGCGCCGCCGCTTTGCGCGACCGCATCCGTGGACTCAAGCAGCGTGACCTCGGAGCAATTTTCTCTGCACCTGTGAACGTCGAAGTCGCATCTATATCCTCGCCGGTTGAAACGACGCTGGAAGCGGGAGCCCCGTCTTCTTCGTTTCAGGACCGGCCTCCGAGCCCAACCAAAAAACGTGCCGCAAAAAAGACCACGTAATCAGGGCCATCTGGCTCCATCGCAAGAGCTTCTGCATCGCGTATTATCTTTGCCGCTCTTCGTTCTCGTGGCGTTTCTGGCGGTTTCACCCGCGGCTCGATGCCAGACTCCGTCACCCCAGCAGGCAAGTCTTCAAGGCGGCAACAATGAATTCGGCGTTTGGGCCTCCTACGCCCCGGGTTCGCCTCATCTCATTGGTGTCACCAGCTCGCGTCAGTTCGCGGTTCTGGGGTTTCGCTACGGCCGGATGCTGATTGATAAACCTAAGTGGTCTTTCGAATACACGGTGGACGTAAGTCCGGTCGCGATCATGCTGCAGCCGAAAATTCTAGGGAGCTTCATCAACCATTCCGGCAACCTAACCTATGTCACCGGCTCGCGCGAGGTAGTTTACGGCGGTGGTGTGAATCCCATTGGGCTAAAGCTTAATTTTCTCCGCCGGCAAAGGTTTCAGTTTTTTGGCGCCTCGACTGCCGGTTTTGTTGCGTCCGTCCGCCCAATTCCGGTGGACGTCCATGGCGAGACGCAGTTCAATTTCGATTTCGACATTCAAGCCGGATTCCAGCTTTATAATTCCTCGCGGAAACGCGCCTGGACGTTCGGCTACAAGTATCAGCACATCTCCAACGCTTACCGCGGCCAGATAAATCCCGGCGTGGATCTGAACACTATCTTCGTGGGCTATTCTTTTTACAAATAAAAACGATTGCTCAGCTCGCCTATATTCGTATTTCGCCTCACCTCATTCCATAAGATAAACCCTGTAGTAACTCTCCAGCGCTACCTGAGCGCCGCTAGCGCGCGTCTTGAACTGCCGTTCGGCCGTGCAGTGCCGTTCGAAGGTTCCTCGCTTCTAGCGCCGTAGGTGCGGCACAGCTCTCAGCAACTCATATGTCGCTGCGCCCGCTCTTACACAACTCCGCGCTTCAGCTCCTTCAGCCGATAAAACGTTCCGCGCCAGGTCACTCCGCCGGTCCACAAAGTAACAATCACCGAACGCGCCAGCATCCAAACAAAAATCAGCGCGCCAATCGGAAACGTCAGGGCGTAAGCCGGCGAAACTTTGAATTCGAGGCACGCACCCGCCTGAAGAATGATCGCCAACCCCACGGCAATCCCCGCGAATAATCGCGCCCACCCGTGAACGAGAGGAAAGGCCACCCATGGAACGACGCACATCATCAGTGTCCCGAAAATCTGTATGCCGGCCATCCAAGGTGAAAATCCCGCAAACGCAAAGAAATTCTTCGTCGTGCCTCGGATGATATTTCCCAGGCCGCTGTGCCAATACACACTCACTTCATCGCCCGCCATCGCCAGGCCGGAACGAAATCGCTGGCGTTTCACCAGCTTGCCGAGCTTCATGTCATCTACCACTTCCATCGCCAGTCGGCGGTGAGTTCCGATTGCCTCGTAGGTGCTCCTGCGGATCAGTTGAAACACGCCAATCCCGACGAACGCGCGTGAGCGTGGATCGCTAACTCGCCACGGCCGGACGCTCATCACAAAAGCCAACCCGAAAAATGTCATCGCGATTTTTTCGCCGAAGCTGAACATTTCCGTGCGGCCTGATAGTGTCAAGTGGTCCCAGCCCTTATTTTTAGCAAGTGAAATCGCGCTGCGCAGCAATCCAGGCGCGAAATGTACGTCCGCGTCCGTAAAGATAAGCCACTCTCCCGTGGACTGTTCGTACGCTTTTTGCAGTGCATGGGGCTTGCCTAGCCAGTCGGTGGGCAGTTTGCGGACGGATACAAATTTCAAGCGCGGATTGTCTTTCGCCGCGTGCTGTAGAATTTCTTCCGTTCCATCCTCAGACCGGTCGTTCGCTGCCACAACTTCATAACGCGGGTAATCCAATGCGAGAAACGTTGCGAGTGCACCAGGCAATTTATGTGCTTCGTCTCGCGCCGCGAATAGAATCGAAATGGTTGGGCAATCAGCGTCGCTAAGCGGCGCCGCATCTACGAGCGATGCGAGTTTAGGGACACCCAGCGCCGCCTCAATCGTCCCATAAATCCACAGCAGAGCCGCCGCCCCCAGCGCGATCGTCCAAAATAAATGCAGGTACAATTTCCCTCACCTGAAAAAGTCGCTTACAAGTTATGCTATCACGTGCCATGAAGCGCTCTCTTTCCATCGTCGGCGCAGGGCGCGTGGGCCGGACGTTAGGGAAGCGTCTTCAACACCTCGGCTGGCGGATCGGCGCCGTGGTCACGCGCTCGGTGGCCACGTCGCGAATCGCGGTCCGCGAAATTGGAGCAGGGAAGCCATACTCGCGGCTGGTCCCGGAGATTTTCAATTCTAATCTGATTCTACTTGCTACTCCCGACGGCGCGATCGGCCGAGTTGCGGACGCCTTGGCCAAATTTGACCAAACGAAACTTCGCGGTAAAATTGTTTTGCACACTAGTGGCGCGCTAGACCGCACTGTTCTCGCGCCGCTCGCCCGGCGTGGTGCTTCCACCGGCTCGATTCACCCTATGCAGACGTTTACGGGCCGTGGAGTGCCGAACCTGGAAAAAGTTGTCTTCGCGATCGAAGGCGCCCGCAGCGCGGCGATACTCGCGCGCAAAATTGCTCTCTCTCTCGGCGGTGTGCCGGTCACGATCAGCAGCAGGGATAAACCCGCGTATCATGCGGCGGGCGCGCTGGTCGCCGGCCATGGCCTGGGATTGATCGAAGCCGCAACGCGAGTCTTGCTGAGGCTCGGCTTCTCACGGCGTGACGCCTTGCGCGCGTTACTGCCATTGATGCGACAAATGCTCGACAATTTTGAACGGCTCGGCCCACAGGAATCCTGGACTGGCCCGGTTTCGCGCGGTGATTTCGCAACGGTAGCAAAGCACACAAAGGCTCTGCGGCGTCATCCCCGCGAATTCGAAGATGCATACGCGGCGCTGGCGCTGCTCGCCGGCAGGGTTCTCTCGAATAATTCTGCCGTCGCGTCGAAACAACTGAAACACGCACTGAGAAAATCCAGAGGAGGCAAGCGTTGAAGGAACTGCACATTCCGGTCGAGCACACAAAACTCGCCAATGGCCTGCGAGTCGTCGTCTCGCCCGACCATTCCGCGCCATTTGTCACCGTTGGCGTTTACTATCAGATTGGCTTCCGACTCGAGCCGCGCGGCCGCAGCGGTTTCGCGCATCTGTTCGAACACATGATGTTCCAGGGTTCCGAAAACGCCGGCAAAATGGAGCATATTCGCCTGATCAACGCTTCCGGCGGCCTGCTGAACGGCACCACGAATTACGACATCACCAACTATTTCGAATCCGTGCCTTCCAACGCGCTCGAACGCATGCTCTGGCTCGAGGCCGACCGCATGCGCTCGCTCAAAGTGGACGACGAAAATCTGCGCAATCAGCGCGACGTGGTGAAGGAAGAAGTTCGCGTCAACGTGATGAATCAGCCCTACGGCGGGTTTCCATGGCTCGACTTGCCGCCCGTCGCCTTCCGCAATTGGCCCAACGCGCACAATTTTTATGGCGATTTCAACGATCTCGATGCCGCCACGCTCGACGATGTGCAATCCTTCTATCGCACCTATTACTCGCCGAACAACGCTGTGTTATTGATGATGGGAGATCTGGACCTCGCCGAGGCATTCACATTTGCCAAACGCTATTTCGACGACATTCCAGCCCATGCGCTGCCGCCTCACGCTGATGTGAGCGAGCCGCCACAAACCGAGGAACGCCGAGGCGAAGTTGAAGAAAAATTCGGAACGCTGCCTGCGCTCGCCATCGGATACACCGTTCCACCGCGCACCTCGAAAGATTGGTACGCCATGACGATTCTGGACCGCGTCTTGCACGGAGGACGCGCCGGACGCGTTCACCGCCAGCTCGTCTTCGAAAAGCAAATTGCCATAGGGACCGAAGGAGGTGTGGACGCCTTTGATGCCAATGGGCCCACGCAAATGGTCACGCAGATTTATCATCGCCCGGAGTTTTCTTCCGACGCCACCATCGCGGCGTATGACGACGTCATCCGTGAAGTGCAGGAGAATGAAATCCGCGAAGATGAACTCGCGCCCGTGAAAGTAAAATTTCGAGCAGATTATTACTCGATGCTCGAAGGTGGCATGGGTGCTCACATGCCGCGCTTCGGACTGATGCATTATCTCGCTTGCTTCACTCTCTTCGACGGCGACCCGAATCGCATCAATACCGTGCTCGATGGCTTTATGGCCGTAACCCCCGCGGAAGTCCATGCAGCCGCGAAAAAATATCTGGTCCCGAGAAATCGCGCCATTGTCGCGCGGCGTCCGGTGAGCGCCGGAGAAACTCGATGACTACACCTATCGTCGCGACGCAACCGCACCGCTCGTCCCCGCCCGCTCTGGGTCCCGAACGCCCGGTCGCGTGGCCCAAGCGCACAGTTCGCATTCTCCCCAACGGCATGCACGTGGTTTTAGTTGAAGCTCACACGTTTCCCAAAATTTCCGCGCAGCTTTTCTTCCGCAGTGGAAACGCCGCTGTCGCGCATAGTGCGCCGGGATTAGCTGAGATCACCGCCAGCGTTGCACGCACCGGCACTGCCACTCGTCCCCTTCGCCGAATTGAAGAAGACCTCCGGCGAATGGGCGCGGACTTCGCCGCTCACGCCGGTGCCGACGCGAGCGCAATCGGCATCTCGGGAGTCGCGGAATTCTCGGAAGGATTACTCGAAATGCTCGCGGATGTTGCGCGCAACGCCTCATTCCCCGAGGAAGAGTTTGAGCGCGAGCGTCGCCAGAGAATCGAGGGCCTTCGCATCCAGCGCACCACTCCCGATTTCCTCGCCAACGAGCGTTTGCGCCGCGTGCTTTTCGGCAAACACCCCTACGCAGTTGTCGCGCCCAAGGAAGATCAGGTTGCAGCCTACCGGCGCAATCAACTTGAAGAGTTCTATCATCAGAATTATTCGTCCGCGAACGCACTGCTTATCCTGGTGGGGGATTTCTCAACTGAGAAGATGCTGGAGCAGATTGAGACCGTATTCGGTGACTGGAAGACTGCCGTGCCGGCGCAGCAGAAATGGGCCGCTCCGCCGCACCACTCTGGACGCCAGGTTTACCTCGTCCATCTTCCTGGCTCGGTGCAGACGCAAGTACTCGTCGGAAACCTTGCGATCACGCGCCGCGATCCGGACTGGTATCGCATGGTTCTCGCCAATTCCATCTATGGCGGCGCATTTCATTCTCGGCTGGTGATGAATATTCGCGAGCAAAAAGGTTATACCTATAGTCCCCGCAGCGGAATCAATGCGTTGCGCGAGTTTGGTTTTTTCACCGTGCACGCAGCCGTGCGCAACGAAGTCACCGCTGCTACGCTTACGGAGATGTTTTACGAAATGGATCGCATGCGCTCGCTCCCGGTTACCGCCGAAGAACTTGAGAGCGCCCGCAGTTATTTGAGCGGCGTTTTTTCGCTCGGCGTCGCTACACAGGAAGGAGCGCTTTCGCAGCTTTCCACTGTCTATCTCGACCGCTTGCCCGACGATTACCTTGAAACCTATCGCGCCCGCATTCACGCGCTCACTGCCGACGACGTGCTCGCTGCCGCCCGCCGCCATTTCGATTCCGCCAACGAACAAATCGTCCTCGTCGGCGACCGCGCCCAAATCGCCGATCAAGCCGCCCTCTTCGGCCCCGTCACGGAATACGATGCCCACGGAAATCGCGTTTGATATGCGGCTTTCGCCGGTTCGCGTTCTAATCTGTGGTTGGCAGCTACAGTTTCTGCGTCATGAATAAAATCATTCGAATTAGAGGCGCGCTCTGCGTTCTCCCGATTTTGCTTATTCTTTTCGCCACGCTCGCGGTTCGCACGGACGCGAAACGTCCTCCCGCTCATCCAGTCGATTTGAACGTCGCGACGGCGGAGCAGCTTCAGCAGGTCCCCGGAATCGGCCCCAGCACCGCGAAAGCCATCGTAAATTTCCGCCAGAAGAGCGGACCCTTTCAAAGGATAGAAGACCTGCTCGCGATCAAAGGAATCTCGAAAGCTCGGCTCGAGAAAATGCGCCCCTATCTCACGATTAGCCCCGCTGCCCAAAAGGCGCCATAGTGCACGCGCCGATCGAGGTGCTTTTCCCGTGGGACGTGCTCCGAAACATTGACGCTGGGGCGGTCGCGGCATACGATGGTGTCGAACCTGGCGAGCAGAAAACATTGGGGGCGAATCGGATGAAAACGACGCGCGTTTCTTTTTTACGAACTCTGGCGATAATCATTGGTGCGTCCGCGTTATTGGCGATACCCGCTGCAGTATTTGTGGCGAAAACGCACGCGGAGCGGCGTATGGCGGCAGCCTCTCCCGTACCCGGTCCGTCGGGGTACCATTTGCTGAAGAAAATTCCGCTCGGGGGCGAAGGATTCTGGGACTACATCATTTTTGATTCTCCCACGCGGAGGTTGTTCATTTCGCGCGGCACAAAAGTTGTGGTCCTCGACGTGGATTCAGGGAAAACTGTCGGCGAGATTCCCAATACCGACGGAGTGCACGGAATCGCGCTGGCACAGGATCTCAATCGAGGCTTTACGTCCAACGGGCGAGCGGGCACAGTGACAATCTTCGATTTGAAAACTTTGCAAGTTATCGGAACCGTGCAAGCGGGCACGAATCCTGACGCGATCATTTACGATCCCGCCTCCAAGCGTGTTTTCGCCATGAACGGCCGCAGCAAAGATGTGACCGCGATCGAAGCCGCTACCGGGAAAGTCGTCGGCACGATTCCCGTTGACGGCAAACCGGAATTTGCCGCCGCGGACGGCGCCGGCCACGTGTACGTGAATATCGAAGACAAGAGCGAGGAGCAGCAAATCGATTCGCAGAATCTGAAAGTAACGGCGACGTGGCCGCTGGCTCCCTGCGACGAGCCTTCCGGGCTCGCCATGGACACCGCGAACCGCCGTTTGTTCGCTGGCTGCAACAAATTAATGGCGGTGATCGACGCCAACACTGGCAAGGTGATTGCAGCGCCCCCGATTGGCGAAGGGGTAGACGCCGACGCGTTCGATCCCGGAACCGGGTACGCGTTCGCTTCGAATGGTGGGAGCGGGACGCTCACCGTGGTGCATGAGGATTCGCCGGACAAATATTCGGTGGTGGAGGATGTCCCAACGCAGGCGCACGCGCGCACGATGGCGCTGGACCCCAAGACCCACCAAGTTTTTCTGGTGACGGCAGATTTCGGTCCGGCACCGACGGCAACTGCGGACAACGCGCACCCGCGTCCGACGATGGTGAAAGATTCGTTCGTCGTCCTGGTGTTCGGCAAATAATCGCGCCACATTTTTTTACTTATAAAATTTGGTGGCTGGATTTTGCGGAGCCTAACGACAGAGGGACTTGGTCCGCGATTTCTAGGCCGTAGCCCTGAAGCGCGACCACTTTGCGGGGATGGTTGGTGAGAACGCGGATGCGGCGCAGTCCGAGGTCGATCAATATTTGCGCGCCGATGCCGCTTTCGCGCTGCACTAAACGCTGCCTGCCCAAATCGTGGTCCAACTCTTCGCGCTGGTGAAACCGGATGCGCGGAAGTTCGGCGCTGTCCGACTCGCGCGAATCGATCTGAAATCCCCGCCCGGTGTGATGCAAATAAACGAAGACGCCGCGGTCCGCTTGCGCGATGGCTGCGAGCGAGCGGTCAATCACGGCGCGGCAATCGCACGCGGTTGAGCCGAAAACGTCGCCAGTAAGGCAATGCGAGTGTACGCGAACGAGGGGCGGGCCGCCCGCCGCGTCGTTGGAAACGTCGCCGCGAACGAGCGCGACGTGCAGCTCGTGGTCCACGTCACTGGAGTACGCAATCATCCGAAAATTTCCGTACGGCGTGGGCAGAATCGACTCGGCGATGCGGCGAACGTAGCGCTCGTGCTGCATGCGGTAACGAATCAAGTCGGCGACGGTGAGCAGTTTCATTCCGTGCACGCGGCAGAATTCGGTTAGCTCGGGAGTGCGCGACATGGTGCCGTCGTCATTCATGATTTCGCAGATCACGCCGGAATGGTCGAGGCCGGCGATGCGCGATAGGTCCACGGAAGCTTCGGTTTGCCCGGCGCGAACGAGAACTCCACCGTTGCGCGCGCGGAGAGTGTGAACGTGGCCGGGACGCGCGAGATCTTCAGGGCGAGTATTGGGATCGGTGGCAGTCAGAATCGTGGTGGCGCGATCGGACGCGCTGGTGCCGGTGGTGGTCCCGCGTCGCGCGTCGATGGGCTCGCAGAAGGGCGTGCCGAACAAGGAGGTATTTCGCGGCGTGATGGGCGCGAGATTCAAGGCGTCGCAACGTTGCTCGGTGAGCGCCAGGCAAATCAGGCCGCGGCCGAATTTGGTCATGAAGTTGATGGCTTCCGGGGTGACTTTTTCGGCGGCCATGGTCAGGTCGCCTTCATTTTCGCGGTCTTCGTCGTCCACCAGAACGATCATGCGTCCCGCGCGGATGTCCTCCAGCGCTTCTTCCACGGTGGCGAATGGCAGTTTGCGTTCGGTCATCGGGTTTGGCTCATTTGGGCGCTCAATTTTGAGCTGATTTCTGCATCGATTTTAGCGCAGATGCGTGTTTCCTTAATGTGTGTTCTGGCCCCGGTTAGAAATTTTTTCGTCGTTTGTTTTGAGCAAGTTACGTCGATTCCTGTTTGTGGTGCAGAACCGGTTAGAAATGGGCGAGTGGCGAGTGGCTAGTGACGAGTGACTAGCGAGCGCGAGCGATCTGAGAGAACCGTCGAAGGCTGTGTAGAGCGGCATCAGAGCATGAGAGTTGCAGGAACGCTGATTGGTCGAAAGTTCTCGATTAGACCGAGGTGCCACCGTTTGTTTTCTATGGGTTAGGGGAGGTTCTAATAAATGGCGTTCTCGATTAGAAAGTCTCTGGAGCGGCGCAAGTTCTGGGCCCGGTTCGGGCGTACCCTTGGCGAAAAACGCGCTCGGCAAGGCCGACGTGAACACTAGTCCATTGTCGCTCATCTCCATTCCTGATCGCGCTTCGATATACCGAAAGCTCTCATAGTGGACAAGGAAGGCGCTGAGTCGTGCGACGGCGTCGTCCACGTTGTGCTCCTCGTCCACGGTCGCTTCCTCCTCGGGCGCTGAAAAATAGCCCGACTAACGCTAGCAGATTTGGAATTTGATTTCTATTGTGGAAAGTACGCAGAGAGGTAAGCGCAAGAAAGAATTGGAGCTATGGGTTTCAGACGCACGAGGGTCCGCAGATTTGCGGGGGGGGTAAATAAGGAAACGACATTGCTACTTACCGAGTTCCTCTACACCGAACCTGTTAATTCGGGTAAACTCCCGGCTTCATGTGGGAAAAGCGAATCATCCACGAGGGCCTTCACGGATTTCGGGTAGTCCGCGGATACACCGAAGAAGAGGTTGAGACCAAAGCCCGCCTACAGTTGGCGGCGTGGGCGGAGACCTGGAAGCGGAGGCAAGAACAGCGGAGTTCTGCGGAAAAGATCCTCCAACAGAGGTCATGGAGAGAGCGCCAAATCGACGTTGATAGACGAGCGAAGTCTCTTGCAACCGACCGTACGAAAGAACTGGAAGCGAGCCTTTACATCGTTAGAAATCTCTTGATGGATGCACTGACCAAGCAGCAGACGTTTGATTGGGAGAGTTTGAAAGACAAAGGGCGTTTCTCAGTTCCCGGGCCGCTGCGCCCCACACCTGCGATTCTGCCGGTGGAACCCCTCGCGAGTGATCCACGTTTCGTAGTTGACACGGTCAAGGTCACGTTAAAACTGATTGATTGGGTAATTCCCGGTCGACGGCGAAAAAGGATTTACGATGCAAAGATTGAGGAGGATCGGAAAAGAGCAGACGCTGTAGGCCGGTTCTCGCGAGTCCACTCTGAATGGAAACAATTGTGTCAAAAAATCGGCCGAGAGAATGAAATCGCACAGTCTGAATTTGAGACGGCGCTCGCCAATTGGAAACAGGAAGCGCATGACTTCATGGAACGGCAGCGAGGTTATAACCTTGGCGTGGATGAATTTCACTTTCAGTATCTTCGCCAATCGACGGAGGCGTTGATTCGGTATTGGCACGAGGTGCTAACGCGTTCCGCTTACCCTGACTCTTTCCCTCGCGACTGCTCACTATCATTTGACCCCGCGTCCAGAATACTTGTTCTCGATTACGAATTGCCCAATCAAGGAGCAGTTTCGAATAAGAAACAGGTCAAGTACATGGCGAGTCGCCAAGAATTTCAAGATGTGTTCTTATCCGACTCGGAATTTAGACATCTTTACGACGATGTCTTGTACCGAATCTGCCTGAAAACTCTCTACGAGTTGTTCCAGGCCGACGACGTGAACGTCGTCGATTCGGTGGTGTTTAATGGTTGGGTACGCTCGATCGATAAAGCAACCGGCGCTGACACGCATCCTTGCGTGATGACCGTTCACGTCACTAAAGCTGAATTCATGGCTCTGAATCTCGCTCAAATTGATTTGAAAGCTTGCTTCAGGGCACTGAAAGGAATATCTGGTGGTCGACTCGTTGACCTGGCGCCTGTTCGACCAGTTCTTACACTCAATAGAGATGACCCACGATTCGTCGGTTCCTACGACGTCGCCGGAACTTTGGATGACAAAACCAATTTGGCTGCGATGGATTGGCTTGATTTCGAAAATCTTATTCGAGAACTTTTCGAGAAGGAATTTAAGAGAAATGGGGGAGAGGTGAAAATCACTCAGGCTAGTCGAGACGGCGGTGTCGATGCCATTGCTTTCGACCCCGATCCTATTCGAGGCGGGAAGATTGTCATACAGGCGAAGCGGTATACGAACACGGTTGGTGTTTCTGCTGTAAGAGATTTGTATGGAACCGTTCACAACGAGGGAGCAACCAAGGGCATACTCGTAACGACATCGGACTACGGACCGGACGCTTACGAGTTTGCAAGAGGTAAGCCACTGACACTCCTAAGCGGAAGCGAACTACTTTATTTGCTCAGTAGGCATGGGTATGCAGCAAAGATTGACCTAAGAGAAGCGAAAAAACTCTTAGAGGAAAAAGATCAATAGTCTAGGCGCGGAGAATACTTGCGCGGGTGAAGCGGCGCAAGCGGTAAAAGAGGCAAGAGCAGATTCCTGTCTGACGACAGGCAGGCCTCGCTCCGATTGGCTGAAGCAAATCAAACAGAAGGCCGATATTGAATTTGATTGTGCGTGCTGCGCTGAAGTGATAGATACGTTTACAGGCGGGCGGCGATGCTGCATCCTGGCGCATGCCGTATCTTTCCTAAGGTTCCTACAGACAGAACGCGATTGCGAGTTTTGCGCAAATCAATGGAGTTGGTGAAGCTGTCCGGCCACATTTATTGCAAAGAACATCCGTCGATTGCAAAGAGGGCCACGTTCGATTGCAAAGAGAACCGGCCGCTTGAATTCGTGTACGGCCGTCACTGACCGCAACGGTGCTGCGACGGGGCGCAACGGTGCTGCAACAGGCATTAAGACTGGGTGAGCAGGGGGAGGAGCGCGATGCGTACTGGGATTGTTATTCGCTCGATGTTGTTTGCGTTCGTGCTGCTGGCTTTCTGCCACGGCGCATTCGCTCAAATCGGCATTTCGGTGGGCTTTGGGCCGCCGCTGCTTCCCATCTACGAGCAGCCGATCCTTCCTGGCGAAGGCTACCTGTGGGCGCCCGGTTACTGGGGCTATGACTACGCCGCTAACGACTACTATTGGGTGCCGGGCACATGGGTCTACCCTCCTCAACCCGGCTTTCTGTGGACGCCAGGTTATTGGGGCTGGGGCGGGAACGCGTACTATTTTAATGAAGGATATTGGGGCCCGACCGTGGGCTACTACGGTGGCATCAATTACGGCTACGGTTACAGCGGCGTTGGATATGAAGGCGGGCGCTGGGAAGGGAACCGCTTTTTGTACAACACTTCGGTGAATCGCGTAGACACTGCCGTCGTCCACAGCACCTACACCGCACCGGTGAGCAATACGTCTGCAAGTCACGTGAGCTTCAACGGAGGTAGTGGTGGCGTGGAAGCGCGTCCTACACCGCAACAGGAGGCTTTCGCCAAAGAGCAACATGTAGGTCCGGTGGCAGCGCAAACGCAACAAGTGCAAGCGGCTCGGAATAATCCTGCGCTGTTCGCTTCTGCCAACCAAGGCAAACCGCCCATTGCGGCTACCGCGAAACCGGGCGAGTTCACAACTGGGGTTGTAGCTGCTAAACAAGCGGGCGGGGAATACAAGGCTCCTCCGGCCATCAACCACGCGAGCGAATTGCCGTCTCACGACTTCAAGGCGCCTGACACCGGCAACGCCGCAACCAACAAGAGTTTTCAGCAGCAACTGAACGAACTATCTGCCCGGCAAACGCGGGATCACGAAACGCTCGAGCAGCAACAAGAAAAAGAACACCAACAAGCCACCCAGAAAAACTACAGCGATAAGCAAATACAACAGATGGAACAGCGTCATTCTCAGCAGACGCAACAGCTCGAGCAACAGCACGCCAGCCAGAATAAGCAGATAGAACAGCGGCAATCGTCACAGAGTTCATCGAAGCAGCAGACCAGTTCTAACAGCGGGAAGCCGCATTGACCTACTAGGATTTCTTCGGGGCTTTATGTTGCCTGTGCCATCGCCAACGCAGAGTAGGGTGCATTTTCTCAGTCGGCCGACGAAACCGAGAGCGGAAGTTGCGGCACCTCTTCAGCGGGTTCACCATTCTATTAACGGACGCATCCTTCCCGGGTCCATCATTCTTTGCCAGATACATCCTTTTCCCGGGTAGAACATTCTTCTACCGGATACATCTTTGCCGGGTACATCGGAGGCACGATGGCACAACTTCCCAACATTGTTTTCTCGCTCCGGATACTTCGCAAGCACGCGAAGCTTGCAAGCATCGCTGTTTTTTCCTTGGCGATTGGCATGGCCGCAGCATGCATAGGCCTAAGCACGTTCAATGCGCTGCTGGTTCGGCCGCCTGCGGTCGCCGATCGAGACAGGCTGCTGACAATTTATACAGTCACACCGAGCGAACCGTTCGGCCAGGTGTCCTATCCGGATTACAAGTATTATCGCGATAACAACCGCGTTTTCTCCGGGCTCTGCGCGATGCCCTACAGCATCAACCTGCAAACGATCATCTTCGAGCATCGCGAACGGAACGGGCTCATCAACGCGGTGTCAGACAACTACTTCTTGGTACTCGGTGTTCAGCCCTTCCTGGGCCGGTGGTTCGCGTCCGGTGACGACGACAAAGCAACAACTTCCGCGGTGCTGAGCTACTCCTACTGGAAATGGCTGGGCGCAGATCCAGGAATCATCGGTAAATCGGTTACGATGAATGGCGTCGCGCTGACGGTTGTTGGAGTCGCGCCACGACTTTTTGCGGGCACCATCCTCACTGATGTCCCGGATGTTTGGTATCCGCTTTCTGCGGGCCCGGCGATCGTTCACCAACCAGACGGCTGGCGAGCGGATCGCAGCAATCGTCCTTTTTCCATGATTGGGCGGATGAAGCCCGGCGTCACGCGCCAGCAGGCCCTGGCGGAGATGCAGGGAATGTCGCGACAGCTTGCCGCAGCTTATCCGGAGACCAACAAGGATCGCCTTGCGGCCGTCACAGAAACGAGCATGCTTCCGCCGGACACGGTCTCCAGCGCGAAGCTGCTCGGGGCGCTCATCCTCGCAGTTGTTGCTCTGGTGTTGTTTGCAGCTTGCGCCAACGTGGCCAACCTGCTTCTCGCGCTGGCGAGCGCGCGCCGCCAAGAGATTCTAATCCGCGCCGCGCTTGGGGCCACTCGGATGAGCCTGGTTCGCCAGCTTTTGCTTGATAGCCTGGTGATCTCGGCGGCGGGCGGAGCGCTCGGCTTCGCGCTTTCATCTTATGGCCTGAAACGATTGATCGACTTCAAGCCGTTTGTTCCGGGAATCGGCGTGGTGCCTGTTACATTGGATTTTCGGCCCGATCTCAAAGTTCTCGCCGTGATGATCGCGGTCGTTTTTGTGGCGGGACTCGCGACGGGCTTGGCGCCTGGCCTGCACGCTTCTACTCCCAACCTCGCGGCCGCGCTGAGCGGCGAGACTGCCATCGGCGGAACGCGTAAGGGCCGCTTGCGCAATTTGTTGGTGGTGCTGCAGGTCACTGCTTGCACCGTGATATTGATTGGAGTTGGCTTGTGCCTGAAGAGCCTGCACAATTTGCGGCAGATTAATCCTGGATATTCGGCTCGCAACGTCGCGCTTTGCCAGATATTTGACCTGCAAGCCATCGGATATTCCGAACAACAAGGCCGCGCCTTGTTCGACCGCCTTCGCGAGTCCGTGTCTCAACTTCCCGGAGTCGAGTCCGTCAGTTTTGGGGACACGTTTCCGTTTTCAGGAGGCGGCAGACCCGAGCAGGTGCACATCACAGGAGCGCCCGATGACGAACACGGGGTTGGGATTGGCTCAGGCGTTGTGAATGGCAGCTATTTTTCCACGCTGGGAATCCCAATTCTTGCAGGACGCACGTTCGCCGATTCCGACACGGCGAAGTCTCCGGAAGTCATCATCATCAATAAAACTATGGCGGCGAAATACTGGCCGAACCAGGACCCGATTGGCAAAACAGCGCGCATTGAAAATGGCAAGCGTCTGGTCACAGTAGTGGGCGTCGTGGGCGACACGAAATACTCGGACATTGACGAAACTCCTCAGCCTTTTATGTATTACGCGATGGCGCAACACTATGAGTCCGGTATTGTTCTGCTGGCGCGAACGCAGGGAAATCCGCGGCAATGGTTGGGGCCGATTTCGGAGGCCCTGCACAAAATGGCGCCGGAGGTTGCGAGCGTGAATTTCACAATCGAAGACTGGCATGATTTCGCTTTGTACATTCCGCACCTCGCGGTGATTTGCATTAGCACATTCGGAGTGCTGGCGTTCGTGCTGGCTGCCGTGGGGCTTTACGGCGCGGTCTTTTATTCCGTCAGCGAACGAACGCGAGAGATGGGAATTCGCGTCGCGCTCGGCGCTTCACCGCTAGATTTATGGAGATTGATCTTGCGGCAGACGAGCAGGGTCACGCTCATCGGAATCTTCCTGGGATTCGCAGGCGGGATTGCGGCGAGCTTGCTAGCGAGATCTTTGCTTTTCCGGATTCAGCCCGTGGAGTGGTTTGTCCTGCTCGGAGTCGCAATCGTAATGCTGTCGATGACGACTATTATCGCCTATTCAGCCGCACGCCCCTGGATGCGTGTGGACCCGATGAAGTCCGTCCGCCACGTTTAGCGGATTGCTCAAGACGGAAGGGGAACCCGGAAAGCTCTGCGGGGGACTGGCGTTCCCGGCGGGTGCATAAACTCTCAGTGCTTTCGGCCCTTGATCTGATCGTCCCATTTCTGCTTGGACTCAAAGACCTCCATCCGAATCGCTGCTTTAAGGAATATTCAGGCTTACGACGTCGACGGGAAATGGCGGAGCGGGGTACGGCGAGGTTGCGAGGGCTGAAAGGCTGCCGTCAGAAGGATCAATGGCGAAACCAAAAATCACGCTATCCGGAAGGGTCGCGGTTTGGACGGTCGCGTAGAGGAACTTCCCCGAGGGATCCACGGCAAGACTGCTGAGGGGAGACGGCGCATTAAACGGAGATCCCATGATCGCCGTTAAGGCACCGGTATTTGCGTCCATGCTAAAGCCTTCGATAGTGTTGTTGGAGCTGCCTCCAATCGAGTAGAGGAACCCTCCCGATGAGTCAACCGCAAGAGCGAAGGGTTGGTTACTCGTAGGGAAGGGCGAACCCGGAACAACGGATAAAGCTCCCGTCGAACTATTGACGGAGAAACCTGCTATGCCACCGGAAAACAACGGCGCGTACAGAAACTTTCCCCCGCTTGCCATGACGAGGTCAACCGGCTGTCCGTTCGACGGGACAGTAAATGGCGAGCCGGGCACAGATGCAAGGGAACTGCCGCCTCCAACAAGATATGCAAAGATGTGGCCACCGGTAAGATCGTTAACAAAAATAAAATTACCGTTGGGGTCCGCGACCACAGCTCTGAGGTCAGCGGTTTCCATTGTGGTCGAAAGTAAAGTCAATTCCCCCGTGCTCGCATTTATATCAAGCTGATAAATGGCCCCCGGAACTGTTCCAACTGCATAAAGAAATTTCCCACTCGGATCGATGGCTATAGAGTCAAGCGTTCCAGGGAGGAAGAATGGCGATTGGGAAATTTCTGCCAATGCAACACCTGGACCGCTAATTGAATAGGAATGAATGGATGTTAGACATTTATCTATCACAAATGCGAATGTGTTCGATGGAGCAACCGCTATAGAAGGAATTGTACCTAGGCTATTACAGGCAACGCCTCCCGAGTCGGTCGGGGCACCCAGCTGTCCGGTGCTGCTATTCACGGTCGATAAGAAAAGGCCGTCATCGGTGAGCGAGAATTCCCAGAGGTACTCTCCCGCGGAAGCGCCACCCCCGGATCCGCCGCCAGGTCCACCTCCGGATCCGCCAGGTCCGCCACCAGATACGGTTGACCCTCCGCCGCAGCTGGCAACTCCGAGCACTAGAAAAGATGTCAGGTAAAGTGTGGCTAGTGCTTTCCGCACATCTGTTCTCACACGATCACCTCTCAGTTGAAGAACTTGCCAATTGATACCACACAAATTTATAGCAATGAAGATAATTATGAAAAAATATTCCCATTTTCCCCGGAAGAGACCGTCTCTTGAGGGGGACATGTTCGACTAGCTCGTCGTTAGCCAGATTACCGGGCAAAGTCGTTTGCTGGTGCATTTCGGCGCGTTGTTGTTAGGGAGCCGGAAACTGAAGAACTAGAACCAGGTTTTGGCGCGGTATTGGCGGTAGGCGTCGCCGAATTTGGCTTCGAGGACGCGAGCTTCGTTTCGGGCGCGCAAGATTTGCATGACGATTACCGCGAGAATTGCAAGCAGTACCCACCAACGCACGGATAAATAGAGCGCGATTCCGGCGAAGAAGACCAGACCGAAAAAATAAATTGGATTGCGGATTTTGGAGTAGATGCCGGTGGTGACGAGTCCGCGGGCTTCGGCTCGCGGCGTGAAGAACTCGCGGATTTGCAGGCGGGCGGTGAGCCAGCCTATAAATCCGACGACGAGGAGGGCGGCCCCGGCGATGTGGAGCGGAGTCCAAGGACCGTTGAGTCCGATATACGCCATGTAGATCGCGAGGGCGGCGGTGGCGACGATTTCGAGGTCGTGTTTCCGGAGAGTCACGGTGCGGGGATTGTAGAACGGGGCAAGCGGAAAAGCTCGGCGAGAAATCCGCCGAGGGGAGGTACCATTCCGCCGGCGATTTCGGGTCGCGCTATCGAAAGAAAAATCCGCCGATTCCATTTACCTTTTCCACTAGTGCTCCAAAGGCCCGAAGTCTGGGGCGGCGTGAATTATGTCGTGTCGCACCTACGGCGCTAAGGCTTCTTGGGGACTTTTTCCAGCCCTTACGGGCTGGGCTAACTTGTGGTTTAGACCGGGGACATGGCTGACGGAATGAACCGGGCGCATTCCTGACACTGCGGTCGCTGGGGCGTGTACAAGAGCGAGATGCCCTGGAATGCGCCCGGTCTAAAGTGTCAGACATGTCCCCGGCCGTTCACTGTGTCGCGCCTCCGGCGCTCAGGAGCGCGGCATGTTAAAGCGGCAATTGTTGTTGGCGTCACACGGATTGCCGCAGTAAACTCCAGACTCATTTTTCAGGGTGGTCCTCAATGGCGACGAAACAGATTAGCGTGCAGAGGGTTAGCGTTACTTCTTCGAAGAAATTTGAGGAGGTGGTGGCGAAGCTGGCGGCGGGCGTGGGGCATCCGGATATGCGAGCGATGTTCGCGAAAATCGGCGCGGCCAAAAGTTATGCAGAGGTGGAAAAAGCGATTGAGCCGGGGCTGGGGCCGACCGGGCTGATGGAGTTCATGCGATTCGACCACGGAGAAGTGGTGCGCAAAGATCGCGGGGAGAAAACGCCGCGAGTGATGCGGTTTCTGATTGGCAATCCGCTGGTGATGAAAAAAATGGTGGAGCATGTGCCGGATGCGGGGTCGTATGCGCCGACGACGGTTCTGGTCGATGAGCGAGCGGATGGAGTGCATCTTTCTTACGACACGATGGCGAGTTTTCTCGAGGTGTACGGAAATGCGGAGGCGATGAAGGTGGCGAAGGATTTGGACGCGAAGATGGAAGCGTTGTTGATGGCAGCGGCGCAGTGAAACGGCAACGCGGAAGAGCTATTTGTGAAACTTGGTGGCAAGTTTTCTCGTTGTGAAGAGCGAAAGCGGGAGCAAGCCCCCGTTCTCCACAGGACCGCGCCTAGTTTGGAGTGCGGCGGCTTGCCGCCGCTTTCCGGCACCCAGCTTAAACATTTTCGAGTTAAATTGCGGCTAGGATTTTGAGCAGCAGAAATGCAAAGCGGGAGCAAGCTCCCACACTCCAGGTGAATCTCGAGGCGGAAAGTCGAGACGGCCCGTCACGGCGGGCAGGCGCCAATCGGGAGATTGACGTTCCCCGGGGGGACACCAAGAAATAGGAGATTGCACATGGGTCATAACACACTGCTTTTCGCCTTTCTGATTGGCGTGATTGCCGGGTTGCGCGGGATGACTGCGCCAGCTGCTGTGGCGTGGGCGGGATTTGGCCGCGGGATCCTGCACAACACACCGCTGTCATTTATGGGCAGGCTTCCTACCGCTATTATATTCACGGCGCTGGCCCTTCTCGAACTGTGGAACGATCTGCGTCCTTCCGCTCCCAGCCGCTTGGCGCCGCGCGGTATGATCGCGCGCATCGTTACCAGCGGACTGTCGGGCGCGTGTCTTGCGGCAGCGGATGCGGAATCGATTGTGCTCGGCTGCGTGTTGGGTGTGGCTGGCGGCGTGGTTGGTGCGTTCGCGGGTTACTACGCTCGTACCGGCCTGGTGAAAGCGCTGAAGGTTCCGGATTTGCCCATCGCGCTCTTGGAAGATGCGATCGCGATCGGCGGCGCGATTTTTATTGTGACACGATTCTAACCGCGCAGCCGCGCATCTAAGTTGACGGCTGCATAATCGTTTTGCGAGCTCTAGGAATTACTTCGATGAACCGCTCCGATCAATTTCAGGCAATCGTCATTGGTTCCGGCCAGGGCGGAAATCCGTTGTGCCTGGCATTGGCGAACGCGGGATTGCGCACGGCATTGATCGAGCGCAAACATGTGGGCGGAACGTGTGTGAACGAAGGATGCACGCCGACGAAGACTATGGTGGCAAGCGCGCGCGTTGCGTATCTGGCGGAGCGAGGCGCGGACTACGGCGTTCACACCGGAGACGTTCGGATTGACATGGAACGCGTAAGGAAGCGCAAGCGCGACATCGTGGACGCGTTTCGCACGCGCAATGAAGAGGGGTTTAAACACACACCGAATCTGGAGTTGATCTTCGGCGAGGCGAGCTTTACGGGTCCGAAGTCGGTGCTCGTGAAATTGCGGGACGGCGGGCAGCGAACGCTTACTGCCGAGAGAATTTTCATCAATGCGGGGGCGCGGCCGGCTGTGCCGAAAATCGACGGACTGAGCGAGGTACCGTTTCTCGACAGCACTTCGATCATGGAATTGGACGCTGTGCCGGAGCATTTGATCGTTCTCGGAGGCGGATACGTCGGACTGGAGTTCTCGCAGATGTTTCAGCGGTTCGGCAGCCACGTGACGGTCGTGCAGTCGGGCGGCCAATTGCTCTCGGGCGAGGACGCGGATGTGGCCGGCGGAGTCGCGGCGATTCTCAAGCAAGACGGGATTGAGGTGCTGTTGAATACGCGAGCTACCAGCGTTGTGAAACAGGGAGCCCACGTTTGCGTCACCGTTCGGACCGAGATGAACAACGAATCGCGGGACTTGGATGGCTCGCACTTGCTGGTCGCTACGGGGCGAACTTCGAACGCGGACGCGCTGAACGTTTCGGCGGCGGGGATTACGATCGGCAAGCGCGGGTACATACAAGTGAACTCAAAATTGGAAACCAGCGTGCCGGGGATTTTTGCGTTGGGGGACATTAAAGGGGGTCCGGCGTTCACGCACATTTCCTACGACGATTTTCGCATACTGCGGACGAACCTGATCGAGAAGGGAAGCGCGTCGACCGAAGGACGAATGGTTCCTTACACGCTGTACATCGATCCGCAACTCGGGCGAATCGGGATAACGGAAAGCGAAGCGCGCGCGCAGAACAGAAAAGTGCGCGTGGCGAGAATGCCGATGACTGCGGTGGCGCGGGCGCTGGAAACGGATGAGACTCGCGGATTCATGAAGGCCATCGTTGATGCCGAGACGAACCAAATTCTCGGCGCAGCGGTGCTGGGGATAGAAGGCGGAGAAATTATGTCGATGCTGGAAATAGCGATGATGGGCAAACTGCCCTGCAGCGCCCTGCATAATGCCACGTTTGCCCACCCAGCGCTGGCTGAATCCCTCAACAACCTCTTCCTGAATTTCGATTCGTAGCCGGCAGTCTCGCGCTTGCTACCGATCGACGCGGGGTTGTAGCTGTGCGGCGGGGACAGCGGCGTCCTTGACGTGCAGGTGAAATTGAACCTCCACGGTGTTGGCGACCTTGTTGAGCGGCGCGTTGTGTGTCATTCCGAAATCCCGGCGGTTGAAGGAAAAATCTCCGTCCACGTGCTGATGGCCGTTCTCCTGCGGACGCAGGGTGATCGCTACGGAGACCGGTTTGGTGATTCCGCGTAACGTAAGGTCTGCGTCCATACGGAACTTCGAGGGATCCGAATCAGGGGTGATGCTCTTCGAGACGAAGCGAATCTTAGGATACTCTTTTACTTCAAAGAAGTTTTTTCCTTTGGCCTCTTTGTCCCGGAGTCCGCTTCCAGTGGTCACGCTTTCGGCCTCGATTTCGATTTCCAGAGAAGCAGTCTCAAATTTGTCGCCCGACATCTTCAGATCGGCTTCCCACGAATGAAAAACGCCGACGACTTTGGCGAACGTGGAGCTAGCGTGAAATTCGATCCGGGAGTCTTCCTTGACCAACTCGCGTTTCTGATCATTCTGAGCATAAGCAGGCAACGAGACGGTGGCGAATATCAGAATAAGGATTGCCCGAAGCGCTCGCGTCAAGAAAAATGCCTCAAAGCAACGATAACACCATGCGGGTTTGAAGGCTGGGTGAAGAATTGATTGAGGCACGGCCGGAATAGACCGGCCGTGCCCCAGTTCATTGCGTTGACTTCAGTTTAGTGCTGCCACTTGGCAGCGTTGGACTTTGCTTTCGTTGCGTCTGCTCCGCCGGTTCCCGGGAACTGCTCCAAGGACCCGCCAAAGTAGGTATCCGAATCCGTTTCGACCCAGAATAACTGTTGGCCAGAGGCCTGATAGATGCCGACGGCCATGTCGATCGTGCCAAATTCCGGCGCGGAAAGTGCCAGGGGATTGAGATCAAAGCGTCCAGCAAAGTCGGACGGAACGACGGTTCCGGTGAATGAGGCGTCTATAGTGAGCGTAACGCTGTCAGTGAGGGCCTCAAACGGATCACTAAGTGCGACTGGTCCGCTAAAACCACCGTCTGGCTCCGTCACCGTTGCCAAGGTAAGAAAATCGAATTCGTCCCCGGTAGTGAACAGGGTTGAGTTACCCGACCCTCCGCCGGCGTAAGTGCCGGAGAAGTCAGCAACGACGATGTCACTTTGCGGAACTATGGAGCCAGTGCCGATAAGAGAGTCATCCATCTCGGCGATGAGAGCTCCGCCGGTGGTGTCGGTTGTGTCGTTGGGGTCAAGTATATTTAGAGTGGGATCTACTGCATAAATCCCAAAGTTAGCAGTGTCGCCGAAACCCTCATCAAAGGTCATGGTTCCGAACCCGTTGGCGGGAAGTTGGAAGCTGCCATCAAAGCGGGCGGCGACCAACTGAACCGGACTCTCGGCAAACAACTCGTTCAAGTCCCCGACAGCGTCAAGCAGACACGTGCTGGTTCCGCTGCAAGCGGGGGCACCATCGCGGACAATAGATCCCTTCGCAGCAGGTTTGGCCGTTCCCTCGTCCTCGAAAGTGAAGATCTGACCTGCTGCCGCGTAGCCCGTAAATGCGTTCGAAAACGAGAACACGGATTGGCCGATGTTCCCGCTTGAAAAGTTCGGGTTAGCGCCTTGACTGTAGGCCGAGCCTACTGCCGTATCGAATGTCGCGGAGTCTACGTCGATGAACCGGACCACTTCGGGACCAACCACGTAGTAGTTGAGATTAGAGTGGGTGGAAGTAAGGCCGTCGACAGTTCCGCGGCCAAACTTGTCGGGTTTCGTGAACGTCACGCCTGTGATGGCGACACTCCGATTAACTTCGCCGCCGATGTTGGTGTCGACCGAGCCAGTGACGGAGCCGGAAGCGACGGTAAATACTCCTCCGAATGCTGCCGGAGAGAAAGTCTGACCATCTGTACTGAACGCGCCGGCGGACGTAAAGGCAAACGAACCAGAGGGCAAGGCTCTGGAAGTCTGAAGGTCGATGCTTCCACTGGAAGTTGCGCTTCCGTCGAATTGCGTAATAAGCGCGTGGTTAGAGTTTGGGAAGACGACGACAAACTGTTCCGTGCCATCAACGCCGACGGCCGAATTGTTGGTGATTAAGGTCAGGATTCCCGTTCCGTTGGATTCCAACGAGAGATTTCCGCCGGTGATCTTGTCACCGCTTGGCTGCGGAGAGACGATGGTGTCACCGTTGTTGTAGTCCTGGACGCCGCCAGTAACGGCGAAAACACCGTTCGAGCCTTTATTAGCAATCGCCACTACTCCGGCAACGCAGTACACAGGGGCGGCTGCATCCTCGCCGATTGCGTAGAACGTGAAATTAGAGGAACGCGCGCCCGGGCGAAAGATGCTTCCGCCGCCACATCCCACGATGCCCGACACACATAGCGCAACGAGAACGACTAAGAGTGTTCCGCGTTTCATAGCTGGCCTCCATTCGTATAAGCGCTTCTATTTGACTTGCCCGATACCGGCGCGACCGCTACGCCATGCTCGTTGCGGACTTTGTATGTGTGGCCATTCACCTGAACGAGGCGAGTGACGAATACCTGCTGGCCCTTTACCGTCGTGTTGACGCCCGTGACCTGGACCTGTTGTCCTGCTGTAATGGAGGAAACGCCGGCGTTTCTCATGGCGTACTTTCCCAAAGTTGCGTCCAGTCTGCCCGAAGGTGTTGCCAGCATGAGGTGAGAACCAGGCACCATCTTCATTTCGCGGGTAGGCGCTTTTATTACGCTACTGACCGTGCCGGTGAGCGTTACTTCCTGGGTGATGTCGTACTTGTGAGGTACGGCAGATTTAGTTGTGACTGCGGATGTCTGCGCGTAATTCGGCACAGCAAATAGACACAGGGCCAGAGCTGCAAGTGCCCCCAATACCGGGAACCGCCATTTCATAGTTGCCTCCATAGGGATTTCGCTTGAACCGAAATGAGAAAACTCGATTGCTCACATTCGCGCGAACGAGGACAAGTCAACGACTTCTCATTCGATCGGCGAACGGGTCGTGTAACAGGCTTCCAGGAGACCTGCGACAGTGCGCAAAATATAACACGAGTAAGACAATTTGATGAGAGAAGAGTGAATCTTATTTGTGTGAGTGCCGGGAATTCCCGAACCGGGACCGGCCCTCAGCGGGAAAAGCGGTGGATGACAAGCGAAATGGGAAGTCCGACGCAGAAAATGTGAGTGATGATGGCGACGATGGAGGATGTGAGGGTTTTGGTCCCGTGAAAATTCGAGAGGGGCATCACGATCCAATACATGACGAGGTAAACCGCGATGCCATATAGCGCGCCCGAAATAATTGGGCGCTGGATCAGAAAAGTGAGCTTGCGGCTTGCCAGGTAAAATACGGTGGCCGCGGTGAAGGCGATCAGAAAATGGAACGCGAGGCCGAGAGCGGCGGTGGCCATTCCGCCGTTGAACGACTTGGGACCAAGCCAGCCGGCAGCGATTCCTTGCAGAAGCCGAGGGGGCTTCACGCCTTTGGGCCACCAGGTGACGAAGGCGGCGGTGATGTCCATGAGGCCGCAGAGCAGGCCGGCGCAGAAGATGGCGGCGAATGTGTGGGAATTTTCTACGCCAGCGGCGATGCGGGGCGAAGGTGTCAAGTTAATGCTCCTGGGAAGCGACTGTAACTGGATGCCTCGGACCGTCTGTCGTTCTTCAGCAGATGCGATGCTCACACTGGACGTTGTATGTGAGATAGAAGCCGACTGGGCCGAAAGTTTGTGCGTGCGGCAACTATCAAATTTTTTCACGGAACCGTAACCGGGCTATGTTAACGTCCTGGTAAAGTTAGAAAGGAGGAGCTATGGCTACAAATCCAAACCTGATTGGTCCTGACGGGCGGCTGTTTGCGGAGACGAAGCCGGGCAAGGATGCCGTGTCATTCCGCGTGGACAACACGAGCGCCGCGTATTACAACTCCCCTTACTACAAGCTGCACCAGGATCAGGTGCAGCGCATCCCGCCGCCGCGCAAGAATGTTCCGATGCAGATGCAACTGGAGGATTTCACCGGGCCGGAGATCATCACCGCGATTCAAAGAGCAGGGAAAATTACGTTTCACGCCGTGGGAGATACCGGAGCGGCGAAAGTGAATCACCAACAGACCGTCCAACGGGCGCTGGAGAATGAAGAGGAAGTGGCGGATGCGATGGCGCACGACGTTGCGACAGGCGGACCGGAGGGGCCGGCCTTCTTTTTTCACTTGGGCGACGTGATCTACAATTTCGGCGAAGCGCAATATTATTACGATCAGTTTTACGATCCTTACCGCGCGTACGACAGGCCGATTTTCGCCATCCCGGGGAATCACGACGGAATGGTGTTTGGGCAAGGGTCCAGCGCGCCGCAAGTCCCGACGCTGGATGCTTTCTTGAGCAACTTCTGCGCGCCTACGTCGGGGCCGTCGCCTGATGGCGGCGGGTTGGTCCGCAGCGTGATGCCGCAGCCGGCCGTTTACTTCACGCTGGACGCGCCGTATGTATCGATCATCGGACTTTACAGCAACGTGCTGGATGGGCCGGGCGTGATCTCGTCACAAGGCGGACATTTTCCGATCGTTGACGATCAACTTGTGTTTCTGAAAAGCGAACTGCAGCGTCTGGCGCCTGACCGCAATGCGGGAAATCGCGCGGTGATCATAGCTGTTCATCACCCGCCGCTTTCGGTGGATGCGCTGCACGCAGGTTCAACGGGCGAACAAATCGATTTGGATACTGTGTGCCAGGAAGCTGGACTCTGGCCGGACGCGGTGCTGTCGGGGCACGCGCATCTGTACCAGAGATTTACGCGGATCGCGGGGCCGAATAAGAAAGAGACGCCGTACATTACCGCGGGGAGCGGCGGGTTTGCTGCTACACCTCCGCAAACTTCGGTGGGGCCGGCGCCGATCACGGTTGGAAACGATACGCTGGTGATCGATCCCATAGTGAAGTTTGGATACTTGACTGTGACGTGCGATGCGAAGACGTTGTGCGTTTCGTTCAACTCGCCTGCGCCGAATGGAGGCTTGGCGCAGTTGGACTCCGTGTGCGTGAATTTGAAGACGGGGAAGCTGGCGCCAAGCGGTGCTGCGCAGAAGAGTGGAGTGAAG
>Ga0209330_1000202_pt1 | contig 28958 bp, 23 predicted proteins | sample JacPinW_OM2H0_O3_FD_187969 | JGI IMG/M metagenome (GOLD analysis project Ga0209330, IMG submission 187969) | Forest soil microbial communities from Algoma, Ontario, Canada - Jack Pine, Ontario site 1_JW_OM2H0_O3 (SPAdes) (version 2) | ecosystem: Environmental > Terrestrial > Soil > Boreal...
GAGGATTTCCTCGGCCGCAAGCTGGTGAACTTCCGTTCGCTGCGTGTGCTGGTGCTGGACGAAGCCGACCGCATGCTGGACATGGGATTTCTGCCTGCGATTCGCAGAATTGCAGCGGTGCTGCCGAAAGAGCGCCAGACGATGTGTTTTTCGGCAACGCTGGAAGCGTCGGTCGCGCACTTGGTGCACGACTACATGCGGAATCCGGTGCGGCTCGCGTTTGGGTCGATACTGAAGCCGTCGGAAAACGTGCAACTGCAGGCGTTCGAAGTTTCGAGCGATCGGAAATTCGGAGTGCTGCACCGTTTGCTGGCCAAAGAGAAGGGACGCTGCCTGGTCTTCGTGCGCACAAAGCATGGGACCGAGCGGTTGACCAAGAGCTTGAACCGCGAAGGGATTGCCGCCGCGATGATTCACGGCGGACGTTCGCAATCGCAACGCACAGCAGCCCTGGCTGGATTTCAGCAGGGACGCATTCGGGTGCTGATTGCGACGGATCTGGCTTCGCGCGGAATTCATGTGCAGGATATCGCGCACGTGATCAATTACGATTTGCCGGATATCGCGGAGAACTTCATCCATCGCGTCGGACGTACGGGACGCGCGGGCGAACGCGGAATTGCTTCGACACTTTTTGGGCGCGAACAGCGCTCAGAGTTGATGCAAATCGAGCGCACGCTTGGTCTTCGTATAGAGCGAGTCCAGTTGGCCGATGAACCGGCGCCAACCGTTCTCAACCGCAAACCAGTCCTAATCGGGCGCATGGAAACAGCGTTGCGTCAGAGGACGGGGCCGAGTTCGCAGCGAATGACCCGGCTGGCGGGCGAGATTTTGCAAGTGCAATTGGAAAACTAACTTAAACCTGCTTTCGAGCAGTGCGCCGGTCGGCTATCAAGCGACCGGCGCTTTTTTTTTGACACCTCGCAGATTCACTTCCCCCCGCCCCAATTAGGCTTCGGGCTGTAGGCAAGATTGAAATCTTGTTTGACGCTGCAAGGCGAAGTGCCGTTTGCTAGCCGAGGCGAAAATATGCACAATAGCTAGCGATATTTTGGAGGTGTGAAGATGTTTGTGAAGCGGAGATCGGCCATCGCTCTCTTCTCGGGGCTCGCCATGTGTTTCGGGCTGAGCGCGGCGCTGAACGCAACGCCGGCGGATAACGATTTAAAGCTACCAAAGCTCGAATTTCGCGAAGTGAAGCTTGATAACGGACTGCGCGTGATTCTGGTGCCGGACCACAGCGCGCCGGTGTATGCCATCGACGTTTGTTACAACGTGGGCAGCCGGAACGAAAGGCCGGGTCGCACGGGATTTGCGCACCTCTTCGAGCATATGATGTTTCAAGGGTCCGAGAATGTGGGCAAGGGCGAACACTTCATCCAAGTGCTGAACAACGGCGGCGGGATGAACGGCACCACGAACGAAGACCGCACGACGTATTTCGAGCAATTGCCGAAGAACCAGCTCGATCTCGGGCTGTTCCTGGAAGCCGACCGCATGCGCTCGCTAAATATCACGCAAGCGAATCTTGATAACCAGCGCAACGCGGTGCAGGAAGAACGGCGGCAGGGCGTCGATAATCAGCCGTATGGCCGGGCGAACCTGGATGTGGACAACCTTTCCTATGATAATTTCGCGTACAAGCATTCCACGATCGGGTCGATGTCGGACCTGAATGCGGCGACGGTGCAGGACGTATCCGACTTCTTCCGCATCTACTACGCGCCGAATAACGCGGTGCTGACGCTGGTGGGTGATTTCGATCCGGACGAAGCGCTGACGAAGGTTAAGAAATATTTTGGCGGCATTCCGTCGCAGCCCGAGCCGCCAAAGGTGCTTCTGGATGAAGAGCCGCACTACGGCGAGCGTCGCGAGACGGTTTACGATCCGCTGGCGCGCCTGCCGCAAATAATCATGGCGTATCACATTCCCGCGGGCAACACGCCGGAAAATTACGCGATGCAGCAACTGGCGATTATTTTGGGACAGGGCGACAGCTCGCGTTTTTACCAGCACCTGGTAAAGGATAAGCAACTTGCTTCGGAAGTGGGGGTGCAGGGCGATCAAAGGATCGGCGCGAGCTTGCTCTATGTTTTTGCGACTCCGCGTCCAGGAGTGAAGGTTGAGGATCTGGAAAAGGGCATAGACGACGAAATTGCGGCGGTGGTGAAAGACGGTGTGACGGCGGACGAATTGGCAAAAGCCAAGACACAGCTTCTGCGGCAATTCATCGAGCGCCGGCGGTCTTCCCTGTTTACGGCGATTCTGATCAGCAACTATGCCGTTTACTTCAATGACCCCAATTTGATCAACACGATTCTGGATAAGGAAAATGCGGTGACTCTGGACCAAGTGAATGCAGCGACGAAGAAATTTCTAGTGCGCGACCAGCGAGTCGTGGTGATCACCTTGCCGGCGGCGGACGAAGCGGCCAAAGCGCCAAAGGCGGGAAAATGAGCGCAGCAACCATGCCGTCCAACAGTAAAGTAAAGATGGAGGGGGAAAGCGCGATGGGAAGACAAGTTTTGAAATCCACGACGTGCGCTGCAGTTGCGGCAGCGCTGTTTGCTGTGGTGATTTTTGTAGCACCGATCGCGCGGGCACAAGGGGGGCAGGGACAAGACAAATCCGCCCCGCTGAGCCAGGTGCAGCGGCTGAATCGAGCGCCAGTGAATAAAGAGATACTGCGCGTGCAGCTTCCTCGGCCGAAAATCGAAACGCTGCCGAACGGACTGACTCTCGTGTTGCAGGAGGACCACAAGCTGCCAACGATTGCTTTCACCATGTGGATCCGTCCGGGACAGCTCGCGGACCCGGCGGATTTGCCGGGATTGGCGTCTTCTACGGCGGAGATGTTGCGAGAAGGAACCGAACGCCGAACGAGCGCGCAGATCGCGGAAGAGGTCGATAGGCTGGGTGCGTCGTTGGATGGGGCTTCGCGGTTTGGCGCAAGCTACACGTCGGTAAACGCTTCAGGCTTGATCAACAGCACGCCGCAAATACTCGATCTGATGAGCGATGTGGTGCTGCATCCGGCATTTCCCAACAGCGAACTGGAAAAGTACAAGCAGCGCGAAGAGGCGGGGCTTGAATCGCGGCTCGCAAACCCCAATTTTCTGGGGCAGCAAGCGTTCCGCCGCGTGCTTTATGGCGACACGGCGATGGCTATCACGTCACCGACGAAGGAGTCGCTCGAAAAGCTGACGGTGGAGGATCTAAAGCGATTTCACGACAAGCATTTTGTTCCTGGCAATACGATATTGGGAGTGACGGGCGATTTCAAGGCTGACGAAATGCGGGCGATGGTGGAAAAATATTTTGGCGGGTGGAAGGGCGCAGCGGAAGCGGCAGTGTCGTACCCGGCCGCAGCGCCGCAGGCAACAAAAATCACGCTAGTTGACCGGCCAGCGTCGGTACAGACTTACATCGTCGGTGGGAATCGAGGCATTCGGCGCGTGGATCCGGACTACTACGGGCTGGTGGTGATGAATCAGATTGAGGGTGGTGGGCCGCAGGCGCGGCTGTTCCTGGATTTGCGCGAAGAGCACAGCCTGACGTATGGATCATACAGCCGGTTCAATGCGGATATTTATCCCGGCGACTGGTTTGCGTTTGCACCCGTACGCACAACGGTGACGGGCGATGCGATGGAGCGCTTTGTGTTTGAATTCAAGCGCATCAATAACGAGCCGGTAGCGCAGAGTGAACTCGACGACGCACACCGCGCGATCATCGCGAATTTTGCGTTGTCGCTGGAACAGCCTGCTCAGCTATTGAACGACTGGCTGACCGTGCAGCATTTTGGATTGCCGATGGATTATTGGGACAAGTATCCGGATCACATCGGGGCGATCGACGCAGCGGGCGTTCAGGCAGCGGCAAAGAGATTCGTGGACTTGGGACACATGCAATGGGTGGCTGTCGGCGATCGCAAGCAGATTCAAGATTCGCTGGCAAAATACGGGCCAGTCACCGTGATTGATGTGACGGGAAAAGCGGAGAACTAACTGCCATAGGTCGGTCGCGCGCTGCAAATCTTCGGGCATGCACTGGAATAGTGCATGCCCTTTGCTTTTTTAGCCAGGCTTACTTGATCAAGCGGACCAAGAGAAGCAAGACCACCGCGCCGACGACTCCCATCACCAGTTGTGCGATCAATCCGTAGGCGGCAAATCCCAGCAATCCGAATATCCAGCCGCCAAGAAGTGAACCGATAATTCCGACGATCAGGTCAACCAAGACTCCCATCCCGCGGCCTTTCACAATTTGTCCCGCGAGGAAACCGACAAGGATACCGATCAGAATTTCCCAAAGCAGCCACATAGTTCGCCTCCAAAGGGTGATTGAGTTGACTGAAAGGCGCCTTCCAATGTTGGGTATGGACGCCCGACTGGGCGCAACTCTACCACAGATACATCCCCGTGACGCGGAATGCGCAGTTTGGGCTTAGGCACAGCGACCGCATGGGCCGGTTTGCGAGCGATGGTAGAATGCGGGTGCTGCGAGTTCATAGCGAGTGAACGCGGCCGAGCGAAAACATTTTATGGACGAGCGAGACGTTAGAAAATTTCTGGCTGAAGTGCGGAGTGGAAAGGTGACGCAGGAAGCCGCTGTGATGCGCCTGCGCGGACTGCCGTACGAGGATCTTGGATTTGCGAAAATCGACCATCATCGCGCGCTGCGGCAGGGTTTTCCCGAAGTAATTTTCGCCAGAGGCAAGACCGCAAGACAGGTGGGGGAAATTGCGCGGGGGATGCTGCGCGCGAAAGCGTCGCACAACATTTTGATCACGCGCGCGGACAAGAAGATTTTTGCAGGAGTGAAAAAGATAGCTCGCACGGCGAAGTTTTATCCTCTCTCCGGCGCGATCGCGATTCAGCGCACGCGGTTGACGAGCGGCAAAGGAATGATTTTGGTGGTTACCGCGGGAACAAGCGACATTCCGGTAGCGGAAGAGGCGGTGGTTACGGCGGAATCGATGGGCAATCGAGTGGAAGCGGTCTATGACGTCGGGGTGGCAGGCTTGCATCGGCTGCTGGAACACCGGAAGAAAATGGCAGAAGCGCGCGTGATCGTGTGCGTTGCGGGCATGGAAGGCGCCTTGCCGAGCGTAGTGGCGGGGCTGGTAGCCGTTCCGGTGATCGCGGTGCCGACCAGCACAGGATACGGGTCGAGCTTCGGAGGGCTTACTGCGCTGCTGGGGATGTTGAATAGTTGCGCTTCGAACGTCAGCGTGGTGAATATTGACAACGGATTTGGCGCGGGTTGCGTGGCGAGCGTGATCAACCGACTGTAATGCGATTAGCCGAGTGCGGCGGCGAGCGCGGAGGCGAGTTCCGATTCTTCGCCTGGTGATACCGTACGGAGATCCAGAATTAGGTGTTTGTTTTCGATGCGCGCGATCACGGGCGTGGCGTTGGCCGGTTGGCGCAAACGTTTTTCCAGTTCGGCGGGTGAATAGTGCGGGCTCACAATCGAAATCAGGTGCGTGGGAAGTTGTTGATCCGGGGTGGAACCTCCGCCAATCACCGAAAACCCTGCGGATATTTTAAGTGTCACATCTTTGGCTAACACTGGCTGCAATTGCGCGACGAATTTTCGAGCGCGTCCGGCAACGGCTTCGGCATCCAGCCGAATCATTCGAAGCGCGGGAATTTCATTGAGTGCGCCACGCAGGTACGCGCGCAAAGTGACTTCGAGCGCGGCGATGGTGAGTTTACTCACACGAAGAGCACGGAAAAGCGGATTGCGTCGGATGCGTTCAATGATTTTTTTTTCCCCAGCGATGATTCCGGCTTGCGGCCCTCCGAGAAGCTTATCTCCGCTGAAGGAAACAACCGAAACTCCGGCGGCGCAACTCGCGGCCACCACCGGCTCGGAAATGCCGCTCGCTGCCAGATCGGCAAGGCATCCGGAACCAAGGTCTTCGAACATAAGAATTTTCGAACGGCGGCCCAGAGCAATCAATTCTTCGAGCGAAGGACGCGCGGTGAATCCGGTCATCCTGAAATTCGAGGGGTGAACGCGAAGGAGCAGCCCGGTGTTTTTGGTAATAGCGCGTTCGTAATCGCGAATGCGCGTGCGGTTCGTGGTTCCCACTTCGCGGATGATCGCTCCGCTTTCGGCCATGATGTCCGGAATGCGGAAGCCGTCGCCGATTTCGATTAGCTCTCCGCGCGAGACGATTGTTTCGGCGCCTTTCGAAAGAGTGTTGAGTACCAAAAATACAGCGGCAGCGTTGTTGTTCACGACGATAGCTGCTTCCGCGCCCGCCAAGCCGGCGAGCATTCGGGAGGTGTGTACGTCGCGTTGGCCGCGCTTGCCGCTTGCAATGTCATATTCGAGATTGGAATAGCGCGTGGCAATTTCGGAGATGTGAGCGGCTGCTTCGGCCGAAAGCGGTGCGCGGCCCAGGTTGGTGTGCAGGATCACGCCGGTGGCGTTGATCATACGGACCAACGAGGGCGAAAGTGCTGCTTCCACTTCGGCGATTACTTTCAATTCCAGTTCAGCCGGATCGGTCGCAATGCCGTCGCCGACATCGGAGCTCTTTTTCAGCCGCGCTCGCAAATCCGCCAGGACGGCACGCGCCGAGCTCGTCACCAGGCTGCGTCCAGCCTTATCCGCAAGCGCGGTCAGGCGCGGGCGGCCGAGCAATTCGTCAACAGAAGGAATTCTCCGCATCCTGGCGCTCGAATCCTTCTCCGTTTCTAGTTTGGGTTTAGTCAGCCGCCTCATGGCTGGATATTTGAGCACAGGAGGAAACCGACTAGCAAACAGGCGGGGACCGGGGATTTCTCTTGCGACATAGCCGCGCACACCCGCATTGACGCGGACTGCTGCAGACCCTACGCTGGAATTGCACTGACGCAACCATGCCTACAATTGACGAAGAGCTAAATCAGATTGAACGCGACATTCGCACGCTGAAGATTGAGTACGAGCAATTCTTCGGCGGTGGACGTCCTCGTCCTCCGGCGGACACCCAATGGCGAGTGGAATCGCTTCTGCGGCGGTACAACGAGCGCACTGGCGAGTTGAGTTTCGCGCAACGATTTCGCTACAACAATCTGGCGCAGACGTATGCAAAATACGTGGACATGTGGCGCAAGAAAACCATGCAGAAGGAAGCAGGCGGGCAGCAACGCCATTTCGGCGCAGCAGCAAAAGCGATTGAGGCGGAACGAGCGCGCCAGATGGCAGCCAATCCTCCGGCTGTTTCGCCCGAGGGGCGTGGAGTAGCGGTGGCGGAGAGAAAAGCAGCGGAAGCGTTTGCCGCATCATTTTCGGACCCGGAGCGCGAGAACGAAAAGGTGCAGGAGCTTTATCAGAGGTTGATTGAAGCTCGGACGGAAACCGGGGAAAAAGCCGGGGCGCCTAATCTGAAGGATTTCGAGGGCTTCGTACGCAAAAAGACGAAAGAATTGAAGAGCAAGGGAGGCCAGGAAGTGGAATACACGGTCAGCATAGAAAATGGCCGCGTAAAACTCAAAGCCCGTGTTTCGAAGTAAAGCTTCCCTCCAGCAGACCTGCCCCGATTTTCCCCGAAGAATCAGGCAGTGAGCCAGCTTCCGGCCGGCGCGTTCATCAACGGTCAAACCCCAACTTTCAATCAGGGTAAGCGCCTCTTCGGGTTTGGTATCCCAACTCACCATATCCAAAACGAGCGGGAAAAAGGCTTCGTTCCCCTCAACTTTCGTTTTATTCGTGGCGGAGGGCGATCACGGGGTCGACTTGCATTGCGCGGCGTGCAGGGACGAAGCCAGCAAGAGTTGCTACGGCTGCGAGAATGAACGCGACGGCCGCAAGAGTAACAGGATCGTGCACGGACACGCCGAACAGCAAATGGCCGATGAAGTGCGAGGCAGCGAGAGCGCAGGGTATTCCAACAAGCAGTCCGACGAGTGTAAGGAGCAGAGTTTCGCGCAAGATCATACGAAGAATGGTGCCGCGCGAAGCGCCGAGGGCGACACGTATTCCGATTTCGTTGGTCCGGCACGCGACGGAATAGGCAATCACGCCGAAAATTCCCGTAGCGGCAAGAATCAGTGCCATGGCGGCAAAAAGACCGAGTAAGAAGGTGCGAAACCGCTGCTGCGAGACGGAGGCGTCGATAAAGTCAGGCAAGTTCCCTACCTCAGTTATAGGCAAGTCTTTATCGATTTTTTGAACTTCCTGGCGGATAGCGGCAGCTACCGCGGATGTGCTCAAAGTGCTTTTGACCACTAGATTCGCGCCCCAGAACGGCGCTTGGGCGTAAGGCACGTACATCATCGGGCCAGGAGCTTCACCGAGTGAAACGTCGCGCACGTCGCCGACGATTCCGACAATTTCGCGCTCGACGCCGGGATTTGGAGGGAACGCAAACGTTATGCGCTTGCCGATGGGATTCTGATCTTTGAAATAACGTTGCGCGAATGTTTTGCTGATCACCGAAACGCGCGGGGTGGAGAGGAGATCCTGCTGGTCGAAAACGCGACCGGCGAGCAGTGGAATTCCCATGACACGAAAATATTCCGGACTGACAGAAGCGTAGTCCGCAGCTCGGGATTCGCCTGAAGACGCTGGCGGAGCGCCCTCGATCTCGAATCCAAGGTTTATGAAGCCATCGACGATCGGCACAGGAACAGCCACGGCGGTGTCTTTCATTCCGGGTTGAGCCTGGACTCGCGCGAGCAATTCGTCGGAGAAAGCGGCCCACTGTTGCGGCTTTGAATACTGAAATTGCGGCAACGAGACCTCGGCTTTCGCGATGTGTTGGGTTTCGAAGCCGGGACTGACGGATGTAAGTTTGGAAAAACTGCGCAAGAGCAAACCGGCGGCCACCAGCAGCACCATGGCGAGCGCAATTTCCGCCGCTGCAAGGAAACTTCTTGCGCGCCGGCTGCCGCGGCTTTCGCCCGAACGGCCGCCGCCATCGCGAAGGCTCGTTTGTATATTGGAATTGGCGGAAAACATCGCGGGGACCAAGCCGAAAGCCACGCTCGCGATGGCGGAGAGGGCTAGCGCAAAAACCAAGACGAAATTGTCAACGCGAATTGCGTTCAGGCGCGGCAGATCCCCAGGCATCAGCGAACTGAGTACTTGAACTCCTGCGTAGGCCAGAGCTATGCCGATAATTCCACCGAGCAGGCCGAGGACCGCGGTCTCACTGAGCAACTGACGAATAATTCGGCCGCGCCCAGCTCCCAGGGCATGGCGAACAGCAATTTCTTTCGAGCGAGACGTGGCTCGGGTGAGAAGCAAGTTGGCGATATTGGCGCAGGTGATCAACAGCACGAGGCCGACAGCGCCGAGGAGGACCAGCAGCCCGGTTCTGACGTCTCCCACTATTTCTTTCTGCAACGGCACGAGACGGACCGTCCAGCCTTTGTTCTCTGCCGGATATTCGCTCGCCAGCCTATCGCTGATGGCGTCCATTTCGGCCTGAGCCTGCGCTATGGAGACACCGGGCTTCAGCCGCCCAAAGACAGGTAGCCAATGCCCTGCGCGCCGAGCCATCCAGCTTCCAAAAAGAGGGTCCTGAACGAAAGGGATCCAGACCTCCTGCTTCGTGTTGATAAAAGGAGAGCGAAAGCCCGCGGGCATGATTCCAACGACGGTAAACGGACGCTTGTCGAGGATAATCGAGCTTCCAAGTATCGTTGGGTCTGCTCCCAACGTCCCGCGCCACAGATTCTCGCTCACGATTACGACGGGAGGGGCGCCGCGCTTGCCGTCGTCAGGAAAAAAAACGCGCCCCCGGAGGGGCTTCACATCGAGAAGCGCAAAGTGCTCCGGCGTCACGACAGAGGTGTCGACCTCGGAAGGGTCGCCACGTCCCGTGAGAGTGAGTTGATGACCCGTAATTCCCGCCAACTCGCTGAAAACATGATTCTGCGCGCGCCACTCTTCAAAATTCGGATACGAAGTTCCGTCTTCCGGAACCCCTTCCTGGGTGTTCGCCGCAAATGCGGAGACCAATTGATTGGGATTCGCGTAAGGAAGCGGTTTTAGGAGCACCGCGTATACGACGCTGAAGATGGCTGTATTCGCACCGATGCCGAGGGCTAGCGTAAGTACAGTGACGGCAGTGAAGCCGGGATTCTTGCGCAACATTCGGAAGGCGTAGCGCGCATCTTGAAAAAACGTCTCGATGAAAGGCAGGCCGCGGAGTTCGCGGTTGGTTTCTTTGAGTTGCGAGAGGCCGCCCAACTTCAATCGAGCGACGCGCCTGGCTTCCTCCGGCAGCATGCCTCGGCGGACATTTTCCTCGGTGAGCATGTCGAGATGAGCGCCAAGTTCGTTCTCGAAGTCTTGATCCACTTCGCGCTGCGAAAGCCAAGTGCGAAAGCGAGAAGCGAGCGTAGTTATCCAGACGAACATTACGACAGCCCCACTTGCGATGTTGCACCGGCGGTGGCGTTGATTCCTAGTTGATTTCCCACTTGCTCTTGGCGATTCGCGATTGCGTCTGCGAAGATCCAGGTAGCACCCACAAAAGCTAGATTGATCGCGTTGCCACCCCAGGAAGCATGGCCCTTGGGATTGGCAAAGATGAACTGCGGCAAGGAAAACACGTTAAAGGCCAAAAACAGCAGCGCAAGCAGCCGAGCAGCCAGGACGTCCTGGATACACGTCAGGATGGCAACCCCCGCGAGGACGAAGCAAATTCCGGTCAGGATGACCCAGAATTCTTGTCCGAAAGGCATCCACTTGGGGACATAACCAAGGTTATCTGCAACAGCATCCAAATGGTTCACGCCAAAGATGATTGAACAGAGCCCAAATATCCAGCGGGTGATGAGAATCGTTCGCGGCCATGAAGAACTGCTGGTTGCTAGCGACGCGTAGATGAGGGCTCCCCCGGCGAACGCGATGAGTTCTATGCCGAATCCGGCTGCCACACCGATAAAGACGGGAATTCGAAACCCAAGATAGTGAGGCGCCGTAAAGAATCGAGGCAACCAGAATATGGCAAACACGAAATAGATCACGGCAAGCGCTGCCGCGCCGATCCGAGCGCTGCGACGCCACAGAATCGCCGCGCCCCCTGCGATCATCCAGATGGCTGTGATGTACGCGAGAATTTGACTGCCGGGAATGTGGTCCCCGAAAGCCTGGATCGGTTGATGGGCAGGGTCAAAACCGCCCCAGATAAAGTCCATGATGCCGACAGCGGCTGACGACAGGCCATAGACATAAATGCCGAACTTCGATAAGGCGTCGCGGTTCAACATAGGCGAACCTCTTTTTCCATTCGGGCCACTCAACAACAGCGAGGGAGCGCGTTCACAAAATTATCCCCGGTCCGCGAGGCGCAGGACGCGGCCGATTACGGTGGAGATCCGCTCCCAATTTTCGGCTTCGGCGTTGAGCTGCTTACGACCCGCTTTGGTGATGGAATAAAATTTAGCTTTTCTGTTGTTGTCGGAGGTGCCCCAGGCGCCGGAGATCCAACGCTTTTGCATCAGGCGGACCAGAGAGGCGTAAATTGTGCCCTGATTGATCTGCAAAGCTTCTTCGCTGATTTGTTCGATGCGGCGGGCGATGCCGTAACCATGCTGGGGGCCCATGGCGTCCAGGGTTTTCAAGACCATTAAATCGAGAGTGCCCTGGAGAATGTCGGATTTGTCGGCAGGCATACGACCTCCTGTGGTCTGCACACAGGAGTATCGCAAAAGACATGTGGGATGTCAACAGGAGAAATGGCGAATGCGAGGTGCAGTGACGGGCCGAGGAGATGATGGCACGCGAACAAACGGAGGATCCGACGAGAATTTACGCAGAGCGAAGGGCATCGGTGGGGTTGATGCGCATCGCGCGGCGAGCGGGCAAATAGCTTGCCAGCATTGCTACTATGGCGAACAAAGCAGCACTTGCGGCAAAGATGATTGGGTCGGTTGCGCTGGTCTGAAATAACAAGCTAGCCATGAGGCGCGTGAGCCCGTACGAGGCCACCAGCCCGACGAGGATTCCGGCGAGGGCGACCTTGAGCCCATTTCCGATGACGAGCCCAAAAATATCGGAGCGGGATGCGCCGAGTGCGATTCGAATGCCCAGTTCTTGCGTTCGCTGCGCAACAGAGTACGAGATGACGCCGTAGATTCCGACTACTGCAAGAATGAGCGCCGTCGCCGAAAATACGCCGAGCAGCAGCATCATCGACCGTGTCTGTGCACTCGCCGATTCGAGCCGTTCCTCCATGGTTCGCACATCGGTGATGGGTTGTCCGCGATTCACGGTAACAATCTGCGAGCGCAATGCAGATGCCAAACTATGCGGATCCATCGAGCTGCGGATGGTGAGATAAAGCACGGGTGAAGCAAGCTGCGGAAACGGCAAAAAGACTTCAGGTTGCGTAGGCGAAGCGAGGGTATCGTTCTTAATATCAGCGACCACGCCGACGACTTGGCTGGGGGGGAATCTACCGACCCATACGAGTTTGCCGATGGGATCCTGGTTGGGCCAGAAGCGCCGAACGGTAGCCTGATTCACCATGGCTACCGGGGCCGACGTAGCGTCGTCGCGCCCGTCGAACGCGCGGCCTTCAACAAGCGGCACGCGCATCGTCTTGGGATAACCAGGGCTTATGGATTCGAAAAAAACGATTGGACGTCGGCCGAGATCAACCTCCGGCTGGCCTTCAAAACGAACAGGAGTGGCGTGCGTAGGAACGACGGGCAGCGCAGTGGAGATGGCGACAGACTCGACTCCCGGGATCGATTGCAGACGCTGGAGCGCATTCTGATAGAAGGCGATGCGATCGGCAGGTTGCGGAAAACTGGATGGCGGAAGAAACGTCTGCGCCGTCAGCGTGTTTTTAGCGTCAAATCCGGGCGAGACCGTCCGAAGCCGCACGAAGCTGCGGATTAACAGACCGGAACCGATTAGCAGAACCATCGAAAGAGCGACCTGTCCCGCCACAAGTACGCTGCGGGCGCGATTACGTTGTCGGCTCCCTGTGGAACTGCGGCCTTCGTCAGACAACACGCTGCCTAGATCGGGGCTGGAGAGCTGCAACGATGGAGTAAGTCCGAAGAGAATTCCGCTCAGCACAGAAATCGCGAGCGTGAACGCGAGCACACGCCAATCCATTGGCACATCGGCGACTTGAGGCAAGTTCGTTTGTGTGAACGTTCCGAGAAATCGCGTGCCCAAATAGCCAAGAAAGATTCCGACGCCAGCGCTCATGACCGCCATCAACACGCTCTCAGTGAGCAACTGGCGGACGAGAGTCGAGCGCGGCGCTCCCAGCGCACTGCGAACGGCGAATTCTTTCCTTCGAACCAGCGCGCGGAAAAGAAGAAGACTCGCTACGTTGGCACAGGCGATCAGCAGAACGAAGCCGACGGCGGCCGAAAGAATCAGCAAAGTTGGACGAACATTCGCGACGAGATTCGACTGAAGATTGACGACAGTCATGGCGACGTCCGAGGTCGCGTCGAAATTGCCCGGCTTATCTTGCTTGTACTGTTGAAAGATCACTTCGGTCTCGGCGCGCGCTTGCGCGTTGGTTACGCCGGGATGCAAACGTCCAACAGCTTCGTAATACATTCCGCCGAGATTGACGCGGGTGGGCGTAGTCAAGCTGAATTCGATGATGCGGGGCATCCATATCTCCGGCTGGCGGCCGAGCAACTGAACGCCGAACTTCGGAGGAACGACACCGATAATTGTATAGTCTCTGGAATCAAGCGCTAAATGTTGGCCGACCGCACCTTGCGCTCCGCCGAAAAGGCGCGAGGCCAATTCGTACCCGATCAGCACTACTTGATTGCCGCCAGGTTGATCTTCTGCCGGCGTGAAAGTCCGTCCAGCGAGTAACTTCGCACCGAGAACGTCGAAGAAGTTTCCGGTCACACGCTCGGCGTCGATCTGCTCCGCGCCCTCAGGCACCGCGAGGTTCACTGCGTCGAATTGATATGCGGTTGCGCCTGAAAAGGAGCGATTCGTGGCTGATAGAAGAGTGAAATAAGGAAGCGAAACGCAGCAACTTCCATCGCGGTGGGTACTGATGCGTACCAGTTGGCCAGGATCCTTGTAAGGAAGCGACCGAAGTAGTACGGAGTTAGCTACCGTGAAGATGGCTGTGTTCGCGCCGATTCCGAGGGCGAGCGTGGCAATGGCCAGGGCTGTGAATCCCGGGGCTCTTCCAAACATTCGGGCGCTGTAGCGTAAATCTCGAAAGAACGTCTCCATGCTGCTTTCACCTTTCAGGCTTAAGTGCAAAACTAAGCGAACCTACAGCGTGGTATAGACAAGCGTTGTGAAGAGATCGCCGTTGATTGATCCTTTTCCCCACGTACCGTCGAGGTCGGCCGTGGGCTTCGCGGCCACGGCTTCGTCCTTGGATTTGCCAGCTGCCTTTAGCGCGTGCACACGATCGCGCACGGTTACGAGCATATCGTGGTGCTTGGCGAGAGCGGCTTTATCGCCCACCGGCCCATGGCCCGGAACAATTTTCGTTTCCGCATCCGCGAGGCTCAGACCGCGAGCGGTCCCGGCAATCATGCCATCGATGTTGCCGCCACTACTTGCATCGATGACGGGATAGGTTCCATTGAACCACACGTCGCCCATGTGCAGGACGTTTCCGTTTTCGTAGCGGATGCAAATGTCGGAGTCGGTGTGTGCGGGCGGGATGTAGGCGAGCGTCAACTGGTCACCGTTGAGATATAGCTTGGTTCCTTCCGCGAAGGTTTGCTGCGGCCAAGCCGCCGCGGGGGCAGGATCGAAGTGCAGACTGAACAAGGCGATGTCTTGGGGCGTCGAAAGACGTTTGCGCGTATTTTCGTGAGCGATGATCACCGCGCCGGCCTGGTGCATCGCTTCATTCCCGTCCGTGTGATCGAAATGCCAATGCGTGTTGATTAGCACCTTTAGCGGTCCACCGCCGAAACCGTCCATGGCCTCCTTAATTTTTGGAGCGGCAGGGGCGACACCTGAATCCACTAGCACCTTTCCATCTGCGCCGCTCAGAACAACCATGTTTCCACCGGGACCGGAAAGCAAATAAATATTGTCGCGGAGCTTTGCCGTCTCGAGCGGGCGTGAGGCCCAGCCCGCCTTCATCTGTGCGAGCCGATCGGCGGACGAGGCCACTTGCTGCAAATGCCCGACCCGCGAGTTTGGGTGCGACGGAAAGCTGCCAGGGATGAATCCAGACAGAACGGTAGCGCCGAGCAGTGCACTTCCGCTTGTCAGAATTTCCCGCCGGGTCGTTTGTTTCGAGAAGGACTTTGTCTCCACGGGTGCCTCACTTTCGAGATTTAGAATTTCGACGCCCGCATTCTAGCACGGCGCTCGACTACACCTGTCCTAGCCCGCAAGGCCAGGCTGTCACAAAGTACTATTGGTGACAAACGTTAGTTCCAGCAAAATAACTTTGCAGTCTGATTTCTTGTGAATCCGGGTTTGCGCAATTTCGACAGCCTCCCGGACTTGGGGCACAGGATGAAGGCTCGAACTCTAATCTTTGGTTTTTTTGTTGCTGCTGTGACTTCCGCGCACGCGGGCTCGGTGAGCTATGCGCGCTGCGGAACGTACGACTCCTATCTCTTCATCTACAGGACGACGGAGAAGTTTGAAGAGCTCGGAAAACTGCGTTGCCAAGAGAAAGTAGAAGTTCTGAGCCACTCGGACGGTTACTCGCAAATCCGCACTCTCGATGGGCGCGTGGGCTGGGTTCACGACGCCGATCTCTCGGATACACCCGTGGCACCCCAACGAATCATCACGTTCGGCTTGACCGAACTGCCCAGGGATGAACATGCTGACGCGCCTTCCAGTCGTGCGGGTTCTTTCCTGAAGAACGCAGACATCGTGGAGATGTACATACAGCGCCGCAGCTCCGATCTGATTCTGAAGAGAATCAAGTCCACTCGCTGCGCGTTTGACACTTCGCCTGAAGCGGTCCTGCAGCTTAAAGCTACTGGACTATACGACAGCATCATTCTGGCTATGCTCGAGGCGCCCGTCGCGTCTGAAACCTCCGAGCAGAAGGCGCCAGAAAGCGTCAGCATAAGAATTCCCGACGGAACACCCCTCGAAGTCAAGCTGAACGGCAGTGTGTGGTCCGAGGGAGTGCGCGAAGGCATGATTGTGGAAATGCTAGCGGCTGAGGACCTGGTCGTAAACGGAGTGCCGGTCATTCTGCGTGGCGCGGAGGCGCGGGCGCGCGTACTGGCCGTGAGGGAGCCCGGAGCGCGCGGTGGGTCCGGAGAAGTAGCCTGGTTCATGCAAGATGTTGTAGCCATCAATGGCGACCGCATCCCAGTGACATTTGCTTCGAAACAACCGGGAAACAATCACACGCGAAATTTCGAAGGGTATCCGTTCTTCTCGACGGAATTCCACGAAGGTAGTCAGGCTATCAAGTCGAGCAACCAGAATTTCCGCGTCATCGTTCACGGCGATGCGGTCCTGAGTGTTTCTCAGGCACTTGCGGCAGATGCGCAGACGCCAAAACCAAAGACGGAATCTGTGCAGGCCTCCCCTAAACCAGTGATGCAGCCAGCGGCCGCGACGCTACAGCCCGCCGCTACGGATGAAGCAAAGCCTTAGGCGAGGCGCGTTCGAGTCACCGTCGATGCGCTGAACTAAGTGGCTGTTGTAACCATCTGAGTAGGGATGTCCTTCTTTGCCGCGCCATTTCGACGATAGTGGCTAGAAATTTGTCCTGCCAGGTAGACCGAACTCGATTCAAAAGAAGGGCCAGCCAGTCCCGCTTATGATCCACATTTTTCCAGCGTCGGTTTGCCGTGGGCTGGTGCGCTTGACGCGTCGGTGTTCGCAGCCAGTGCAACAGTGACGATGAAATTCGTTGCAGCGCCGGGAACCCCAGGGTGGAAAGGCATCGGTCCCGACAAACGAACCACCAGCGGCGCAATGTGTGACGCCCAGAAGGAGCCGGCATCCAACGGCGCGTGCGGACGACGTGTTCGCTTCCTCGGAGGTCAGGCGAAGTGACTACGCTCTCATGGGCGGCTAAAACCTTCGCGCGTACAGAGGCCGAAGGATGAGCCCAGTTGACACTCGCTTGCAGCCAGGGATCGGCACGAGAGAACGAGCGCGGTGCTGGGGTCACGGCCGCTGCAGATATAGATTGGTCAGTCGGTATGAAAACATCCGAGACCGAAGGCCAGTCTCTGAGTTGCTCGGCTGATACGGATAGGGCAGCGGGTGGGAAAGGAACGCCGATTGAGGTAGACGCCTCCGAGATAATTGGCGTCGCGGAAAGTGCCCGGGGATCTGGAAACGCCGGAAGTGGCGGGTCATTTAGACGGGCGTTCGGTAGCCGAGGCGAACCTCCCTCCACGGCAGCGTGAGCTCGTGGTGCCTCAGCCGGTTCATGCGCTGCAATGGGATCAGGCCACATCCACCCGAAGGCTGATTGCATTGACGGCGGGCGAACTGATGCGGGGCTGGGACTTAGAGCCGCATCAGACGGCTGGGCGTCCTGCAACTGAAACTCGGCGGCTACTTCCTCGACCGTCCGCGCCGGAACCAAGCGCAGTTGGTCAACATATGCACAGATAAGTGAGTGCTCGCATATCAAGTTGATCACGCGGGGAATCCCCCGGGCATAAAAATGAACCGCATCCATAGCCTGCGGCTGAAAGATGGGTTCGCCGGCGCCTGCGATTCGCAATCTTTGTTCAATGTAACCGTGCGTCTGCTCCAGGGTCAGCGGGTTGATTTTGCAGCGGACGGCGATTCGTTGCCTGATTTGGCGACCCTCCGGTTGGTTCAGCCTTTCCTCTAATTCCGGCTGGCCCGCGAACACGATCTGAAGCATTTTTTCGGAGGGTGTTTCGATGTTAAGCAGCAGCCTTATTTCCTCGAGTCTCTCAAATGACAGTCCCTGCGCTTCGTCCACGATCAGAACAGGGCTGATGCCGGTCCGGTAGGACTCGTGTAACCAGCGGTCGAGGCGGATCGAAAGGTTTGATTTATCGTTCGCTTCGGTTGTGATTCCGAAGTCGCAGGCCATCAAGTTGAAGAGATCGCCTTCGCCCAAATTCGAGTTGAAAACAAATGCCGTCGGCGTCCGCAACTGGCGCAGCCAATCGAGCAACTGATTAATCATCATCGTCTTTCCCGTACCAACCTCGCCGGTGAGGAGGATGAGACCCTTGCGATTCTGAATCCCGTAGGCAAGCTTTTGCAGAGTTTCTTCCGTTCGTCGAGTGGGGCAGAAAAAACGCGGATCTACATTGACGTTGAAGGGACTCTCGCGAAGGCTGAAGAAGCTGTTGTACATTTGCGCTCTAGAAGAGGGGTAGCGCCCCCAAGATCACCGCATAATCTGACTCATATCCATCAGAGCGGAGAAACCAATGGAAATCTATGTTCCAGACGAGCAACAGAGGGTTCTAGAACCATGCCGATGCTATTGAGATTCACGGCATAACGCGCGGCGGTGCACCCTGCTTGGGCAGCAGAGTTACGCGACTGATCCAAAGCGTGCCCGCCAAGCGGTTATCGAACTTATGGCTTACGGGCCGGGCGACTTTTATGACTACCAGTCTGGTGTCGGCGCTGGTCTTGAACTCCAATCGGTGGGCGGACCAGTCGGAGTTACCGGTTACATTTTCCGTGGAAAGAAACAGTTTCGAAGGATCGTAAGCGTCGAGAACTTCAAATCTGGGGCCGCTGTCGGTAGTAATTCCCTGCGCGCGCATGTGAGCAGAAAAAGTGTAAGAGGTATTGGGGGTTACAGGCACGTACTGGAGCACGTGGCCATAGTCCAGATTCTGCGTGCCGTCAAAACCGATGCGTAGTGATTTGCCGCCATCCTGCCCGTTTGTCGCGTCTTGGCTTACTGAGGCTCCTTCCACAGGCATCACGCGCCAGTCCAAACCTCCGTTGAGCGGTGGGAATGCGAAGTCGCCGTTGGCGATTAGATTTGGGTTGGATTCGCGAGCGCAGACCTCTGGAGGGAAACGGGCGCAAAGAGAGGCCCAGGCTTCTAGAAGATGGTCCACATCCTTATGCTGAATCAGCGCGTCGAGATAAGGGAATGACTGTGGCAAATCGAAAGGCAGTTTCAATTCCAACAGCCTCGCCCAGGTCGACCCTGCGGCTTCCATTCTTCCCGTTTCAACTTGGAAATTTAAATAGTCGAGCAAGACAGGCGCTCGCGGTGGCAGCATTTCATCCAGGATTTGCTGGTTGTCGCCCGTCGCGTTCGTAGCGAGGAGGAATATCTGCCGTTCCTTTGTGCCATCTTCCAGGAGAACCTTTTGCAATGCGGCGAGCGCGTCTGAGATCTTTCTGGTGCGGACGTAGAAGTTCGCCGCTTGCCAATTAATTTCCGGCGAATTCGGAAAAAGCGTCCGGGCGCGGGTGAAGGCACGCAGAGCGTCATCGTTGCGCCCTTCCCACTCGTAGGCCGCGCCGAGATCAGCCCAGTAACGGGCGTTGTACGGGCTGAGTTGCGTGGCTTTTTCACTGAGGCGCACGATGTCTGGAGGATTGCCGCCACTTGAATACAAATGAGTGAGGGTGGCGAGGTCGTCGTAGTACTCCGGATTTCCCGGGTCCCATTTGATTGCGGTTTGAATATCCTGAGGCGAGTGTTTTCGAAAATACCACGTCGCGATTGCCTGCCGGGTCACGAGGTACATGCAGTAAAGAAGACCGCAGACGAGAAATATCCGCAGCAGGAAACTAACACTGCCGCGGTTACTGCCCAAATTTCCACCTACAGGGTAATCTGGAGAATTCCACGTTCTCGCTCATTCAAGTCTGTGGAGATGGGAAAACGCGCTGATTGTATCGAAAGCGTTCGAGGGTGAGTTAAAAAATCGCAATGGGGGGAGAATACGACCATCTTGACAGAGAGGCGACTAAATCAAAAAAGGAGACCACCCTCTGCTTGAGCAGAGGGTGGGCCCGTCTCACACAACAAAACTACACTACGACGACCAGTGCCAGCTGAACACCAGGGTGGACCGGGTCGATCAGGTAGTATTGGCCATCGATAAAATCGACATAGACGTCGTCGGTATATGCCCAGCCTACAGGCCAAGCCTCGCCAAAGCCGAACCAATACCCGCCAAACTGAAAGCGGGACTGGCCTTCTACTACGACCGGATGGCCTACGTGGAAAGTATGCTCACGTCCGAAGTGCGCGTGGAATTGAGCGTCCGGTATGCGGCCATTCTCGATGGGACCGTGCTTCACAGTGGACTTGGTCTCCGTGCGAGTGTCAGATTGCTTCGCGGTCTTTGTATCCCGGGTGTCCTTGGGAGCATTCGCTTCTTTGGCGGGCTTCTCTTCTTTAGGAGCCGGTTTTGTTGGCGCGGGTTTCGCCGCGTCGTCGGAAGGCTTGGTAGCCTGATCATGAGGCTTGCCATTTTCAGGGGGCTTGGCGTTCTCAGCGGGCTTGGGCTTTTCTGGCGGCTTAGCGTTCTCTGGCGGCTTAGATTCCTGCGGGTGATCTTCTTGGTACGCCTGAGCGGGAGCGGTGGTGCCAAATAGCAGAAGCAGAGCTGCTGTACCGAAGACAACGCTAATGGGTTTCATGACGTGCCCTCCGTAGAAATTTTAATGGCTTACGTGGTCCACTTGTTAAGAAGTGACCACGAGCTCTATATGCGCGAGCTTCACAAACACAGATGTAGAAGGCTCACGGGAGTTACAGAGGTGGGCGGTTTAGCCGAGCCAAAATCCCTGTAGTGGCCGGAATATTTTCCCGTATGTATGGCAGGCTTACGAGTTCACTTTGAAGGGTCTCACAAACACTGTGGGGGGCGGCTCCTCGGGATTGCCCTTCATCTTGATCCGGCAGACGCGGCGGAGAGTTTAGCCGCAGCAGACGAAACCAGAACCGCTTCATCCTGAAGAACGGCGGCGGCGCGAGCCATAGCTTGTTCCGCTTCCTTCCATTTCTTCTGCTCGATGGCTTCGCGGACGGCTGGAATCGCTTTCGATTCGTATCCTGTGTAGACACCCGGCGCGTAAATTTGATGTTTGTACCAAAATCGGCCCGGCAAACCTTCGGGAGTAGTCAGCTTGCGTTCGCTTTCGATCAGCAATGCATTCACTTCGCGAATGGAGGCGGAAGTGAGCGCCGATCCGCGGTTTGCTTCGGCTGCGTTAAGGGCGGTCTGATACTCGCCGGCGCTTCGGGTCAGGGCGTCGGCGCTGTTCTGAAGCGGAGAGAAATTCAAGTGAGGAGGCACCTCTTCTTTTGTTGGCGGGAAGTACGGCCTTTTCGGATCCGCGCTCGCGGTGAAAACACCCTCTTCGATTTCCAGATTGCGTTCGCGGATGTCGTCACGCATTTTCGAGGAAAATGTTTGGAGTCCCTTCACATAGGTTTGTACGGTGTCGGCGAAATCGGAGAAATCAAACGGCAATAAATCCGCGTCGGCGAGCCGCATTACCGTCGAGCCGTTAAATTGCGAAAGGGCGCGGCCGTAAGCAAAGTCCGTGTCGCTGTAGTGTGTATACCAATAAAAGTCATCATAGATTGAATGGTACACGCCACCCCCGTCTTCGCCACCGAATGAGAGATCGAGCACGGCAATGCCGAGGAAGTTCTGAAATCCGGCGTGGTCGGAGCCGCCGCCGGAAATGCCGATGCGAATGTCCTTGCGCTGACGCAATTCGTTGCGCTCTTCGTCGGAATCAGCGGACTTGATGCTGTCGAGGTGCCAGCGCTTCCACACCGTGAGCTTCGTCTCCGGATCCTGCACATCATGAGCGACATCATTCACCAGTTTTTCTAACGTGTGCGAACCTTCGGCCCCCAAAACGCCACGGCCGTTCGAATCAGAATTGATGTAAGCGACGGCGTTCTTGCGCAATTCGTCTGCATGCGTTTCAGCCCATTCCACGGAACCGAGCAGGCCGGGCTCCTCGCCATCCCACGCGCAATAGATGATAGTGCGCTTCGGCTTCCAACCAGCTTTCAGTAGAACGCCTAACGAACGAGCTTCTTCTAAGAGCGCAACTTGGCCGGAAATGGGATCTTCCGCGCCGTTCACCCACGCGTCGTGATGATTGCCGCGAAGGACCCACTCATCCGGAAACTGCGCGCCGGGAATTTTGGCGATCACATCGTAGATCGGCTTGATATCCCAGTTGGAAAACATTTTCACGTGAACTTTTCCGGGGCCGGGGCCGAGCCTGTAGGTTATCGGGAGGCCTCCGCGCCATGCGGGCGGAACGACCGGTCCGGCGATTGCCGCGAGAAGCGGCTCGGCGTCCGCGTAGGAAATCGGAAGCACGGGAATTTTTGTCAGCGTGGGAACATTCTCCATAGGCAACCGCTTCGCGTCGGGCGTTGCACCGATACCGGGAGTCAGCGGATCACCCATGAACTCGGTGCTGTCTTGGACGCTGCCGCGCTGCACGCCCTCTTTAGGACGCCAAGCACCCTCGGGATAGGTGACACCGGGTGAGAAACCGTCGTCGCGCGGGTCGGAGTAAATGATGCAACCAATGGCGCCATGCTCAGCGGCGACCATGGGCTTGATTCCGCGCCATGCGTGGCCGTAGCGCGCGATGACGATAGCCCCTTTCACCGAGATGCCGTTTCGCTTGAGAGTTTCGTAGTCGTCCGGGATGCCGTAGTTCACATACACGAGCGGGCCGGTGACGTCGCCATCCGCGGAGTACGCGTTGTATGTGGGAAGCTGCTCCGATTGCTGGTTCGACGTGGGGTCTTCGGACAGAGCGGGTTCTTGAAGCTTGGCTACGAAGTGCGGGCCGCCTTCGACAAGCTCGACCAGACGCTCCTTGGGCGTGGGAAAGAGCACGTTGAAGGATTCGATGTGCGCATCGAGGCCGAACTCCTTGAACTTAGCGAGGATCCATTCCGCATTGTCTTTATCGTAGGGCGAGCCAACATTATGCGGGTGCGCGGAAAGCCGCTGCATGTAGACGCGAAGATTGGCAGGGTCAGGCGTAGCGCGAAATTTCTGCTCCCAATCGCGCTCGGCGCGGGACGAGTCGCCGGAGTAACCGGCGAGCGGAGCTTCATCGGCAGCGACATAAGCGACAACGGCCACGAGCGATGCTGACACAAGAAATATCCCTGCAAGCACATTACGGTTCATAGGCCCTCGATTTTTGCGTCCATATTCTGCCTGAAGGCCGCTTCGAATAAAACATTACATCTGGAACCATGTAAGGAGTGAAACGCCGGATCTGACAGCAATTCCTGTGAAGTGATTTCGTTCCCCGCGAGCGAATGATTAGCGCTACGAAGTAACTTTCTGCGCGAGTCGTACTCTAAGTAGCAGGAGGGTATAGGATGCCGAAGAAAAAAGGGTCAAGCAGAAGGTATGGAAAAGCCGCGGGCAAGAGCGTTAAGAGCGCGATGCATCGCGAAAAGCGGGGCACGCTGCGTTCAGGCAAGGGTGGGAAAGGCGGAAAAGTGACGTCTCGAAAGCAAGCAATCGCCATCGGTCTTTCCGAGGCACGCAAAAAAGGCGCGAAAGTGCCCAAGAAACCCAGCTAGCAGACAGCCGACGAAAATAAAAAGCGAAGCGACGCCGCTGCACCCGCGTGGTACTTCCGTACCATTGAGACGCTTGAGCGTCGTTGTACAATCTCGCGCCATGGGCGTAAAAATGCAGTGTGAGGCGCTGAATCGAATCCTCCAACAGGCCGAGTCCACGTTCCGAGAGGCCAGAGAGATTCGCAGATCGAAGGACCTCTCATTCAATGAAGATGGCGAGCTGACGCGAGGCGAGCACAAAAGGATTGATGCCCTGGTGAAACATCTGCTCGCCGGACACGACGGCAAACCTTGTCCTGCGGGAGACAGACCTATCGTGGCCGGACCTAATCGAACCGAATTACTCCGGAAGAACGCGGTGGCTTAGAGACAGGTCAGGCGCTGGTTCGTGGAAAAGCTACCTGTGTCGGGAATATATTCCGCCGGACTTCTTCGTTTTCCAGCTAGCCGATTGGACTAAATTCGCCAAGTTACTCCGCACAAGCTAAGTCCTGCCTTTTTAGAACCTTTCGACTTCACTGATAGAGCACATCTGACTAACAAGATCCGACTGAGTCAATTGGTCGGCATGAGCATTGCTACCGCCCGGTTATCAAACCAATTCACTGGGCGGCCCATGAAGACAAAAGACCATATCATCGGCAATGAAGAAAAGCGGATGGAAATGCGGCTTTGGCAAGCTGTCGTCCTGACGACTATTCAGGAATGGGTGTCCGGACCGCTTCGACGCAAACGCGAAGCTGAAGATTACCTTTTCAAAGATCAGCGAGATTTTCTATTGGTTTGCCAATCGGCAGGACTGGATGCAGGCCGGCTACGTTCAAAGCTGGCGCGGCTCAAGCTGCCCGAAGATTTCCGTGCATCCAAGTTGCGCTTGGTGTAACGCGCGCCTCTTCGGCAGCAGATGATTCGGGCGGTGCTTCCGGCGATTTCCCCTAATTAATCCTACGTGGCATAATCTTATGCCGTCGTTTAACTAATCCGGGGTAGTGCAATTGGTAGCACGCCAGCCTTTGGAGCTGGTTATCCTGGTTCGAGTCCAGGCCCCGGAGCCAATTCTTCGATGCGTGCCGCTTCAGGTGAAGTTTCGCGCAACCTCACTAAGAGTAAATTCGTCGTGGACCCGGTAGTAAAACTTGCGCAAAATCCGCTGACGCTCTAGTCTAGGCGCCATCATGCAGATGCAAGGCTCGGAGTTCACGCCGGAATTTCTGATCCTCGGCGTAATCTGGTACATCGTTTTTCTTTTCTCGACGACGTGCCACGAAGGCGCGCATTCGCTAGCCGCCAAGATCGGCGGTGACACGACTGCGTTTCACGGCGGACAGGTGACGCTTAATCCGATTCCGCACATCCGCCGCTCGCCGTTCGGATTGGTGGTGGTGCCGATCATTTCCTATTTCGTGGCGCACTGGATGATAGGTTGGGCCAGCGCGCCGTACGATCCAACGTGGCAGCAGCGCTACCCGCGCCGGGCGGCGTGGATGGCTTTGGCGGGCCCTGCCGCAAACTTTACGCTGGTAATTCTCTCCGCGGCGGCAATTCGGGCCGGAATGTTTTTTGGATATTTCAGGATGCCGGAATTCGTCAACTTTACACGGATTACGGAAGCATCCAGTTCCGGTCTCGCAGGATTTGCCGCCACTTTTCTTAGCATCATTTTTTTGCTGAACCTTCTTCTCGGAACTTTCAACCTTCTTCCCGTGCCGCCACTGGATGGAAACACAGGAATTACGCTGTTGATGGGCGAAAGCACAGCGTTGAAATTCATAGACTGGTCGCACAGATCGGGCTTTGGAATGATCGGCCTGTTACTGGCTTGGTATGCATACGGCAGAATCTTTCCTTTCATCTTCCGATTCGCCCTGAACGTGCTGTATCCCGGCTCGCACTGGGGCTAGAAGCTGAGTGCCGCGATTACCGTTTCGGTCTGGTTCATAAACGAACAAATGTTTCGATAAGCACGAACGCAATACGAAAGAGCCGCGTGATTACCCCCTAAGTCCTTCCCTGCTCATGTTTTCGGCCAAAACTCTTTGGCATTGCTTCTGCAATGACAGATGCGCGGGAGGGCCAATGCATTCATTGATAGATGGACCCAACAGTTATCGTGTTGAGGTATCAGGATGGAATGTAAGAGGGGTCTTCTTTGTCGAGAAGGCGATGCTACACTGGACCGATACGGGCGAAAAAAGCGTCGAACTATTATCTCCGTTGCGCGAGAGTTGCATGGTATTTGTGCGGTTGATCCACGCCACCTCGGCAAAGGCCAACTTCCCTATTGCATACCGCGTGTTAAGCATCGCATCTGAGGATTCAGAGGGTCGGGGGTGCGTACATCTCAGCCAAATGTGCCCGAACGCCGATGTCGGCCAAGACGGGATTAGCGCGACCAGTTCGTCGTCAAAATCGGCCGAAGGGCAGAAGCAACTGGCGAATTAGAGTGACAGCCGGGCTCGTTTCAATGTCGCGATGCAGGTGAAGGATCTTAAGAAATCCTTAGACGGGTTCCATTATGAAATCATTGGACCAATTAGGGATGAAAAAATACGCGACTGAAACAGGTTCAAACCCTTGTTTTTTTCCTTTCGCGTCGAACTGCTCCCGACCTGTCTCGATTAAAGCGAACAATACGCGCCTCTTACTCAGGGTTTTGCATCATCGCCTACCTCAGATCTTTTTCCGTCCGCCAACTTACAACCATGTCGCGAAACGGCACGGGCCTTGCCTATACGTCTGCATCATGCTAGCCGTAGAAGAAAGACCTATTGTCGAAGCAGCACGAAAGAATCTTTCTGTGTGCGTACTGGATGGCGAATCTCACCAAGTGGATCTGACGACCGCGCGATTGCAGAAGGCCGGATTTCAAACCGTCGGCACAACAGACCCGGAAGATGCATTGCAGAGCGTGAAGACGGGCGCATGCCGCGTGGTTGTCGCGGATGTAAAAATGCCGGGGATGGATGGTCTAGCCTTTCTCGAGAAGGTTTTGAAGTGCGACCCAGGAATGTTCGTAGTCCTGGTCACGGGCTACTACTCGGTAGACGCGGCTATTGAAGCTATCAAGCATGGCGCTTACGATTTCGTCTGCAAGCCCGTAGATTACACGCGGCTGATGAAGGCTCTAGACGATTTGGCGGAAGGATTCACCCAGCGGTCTCAAATCCGCGATTTGGAAGATAAGCTCCTCGATAACCTTCTTTTTCACGGCATCGTGGGCCGAAGCCCGGCGATGCTGGAAGTCTTCGACCTGACCAAAAAGATTGCGCGACACTATACGAATGCGTTGATCACAGGGCCTACCGGAAGCGGCAAAGAATTAATCGCGCGCGCGCTACACCAGATGAGTCCCGTGGCAAAAGAACGCTTTGCTGTGTGCAATTGTTCCGCCCTGGTTGATACGCTGCTGGAAAGCCAGCTCTTTGGACACGTGCGCGGATCCTTCACGGGCGCCACGGAAACGCGTCCCGGGCTATTCGAATACGCTGATGGAGGCACGGTTTTCCTGGACGAAATCGGCGAAACTTCCCTGCACATGCAGGCAAAGTTGCTCCGCGTGATACAGAATCGCGAGATTCAGCGCGTGGGCTCGCCCGAAGTGAAAAAGGTTGACGTGCGATTGATCGCGGCTACAAACCGCGACCTTCGCGCCGAGGTTCTGGCCGGCCGCTTCCGAGAAGATCTTTTCTACCGCCTTAGCAGCATCGAGATTCGAGTTCCGGGGTTATCGGAACGCCCTGAGGACATTCCTATTCTCGTGCAGCATTTCTTGAAGAAGTATAGCGAAGCCTATGGAAAGCCGATCCAGGGTCTTACGCGGCGCGCGCAGATTCTTCTTTTGCAGCACGACTGGCCGGGAAATGTCCGGGAGTTGGAGAACGTTATCGCCAGCGCCGCGATTACCACCACGGCGGATTTTATCGACATCGGGGATTTTCCGGAGCACCTGCAGAATCCTCGCCGACACGGTTTGGCCTCGGACGAGAGTTGGCGTCCGCTTCCTCTGGATGAAGTTCGCCGCGTTCATATTCAACGAGTGCTGGACATGTGCAAAGGCAACCGCGTGCGCACCGCGCAGGTTTTGGGCATTGGACGCACGAGCCTTTACCGCTTCCTTAAACGTCCGGCGAACGGGAAGTCCGCGGTCCACGCCGCATAGATGGCGTCTCTTGTTTGGACACGATGATTGTTTCCGCATTGGTGCAGCCAAGGATGGATAACATGAGAAAGCAACAAGCAGAGTGGCAACAACTGGGAACGGTCACTACGGACGATCGGCGTCGCGAAGATCGCGTTCCCTTAGCGCTAACGATAGAGGTTTGCGGATTCGACTGCTCGTTGCGCTTTTTTACCGAACGCACGGAAACGCTCAATGTTAGCGATTCGGGATGCCAATTCCGGTTGCGCATGGAAGTTGCACAAGAGGCCGTCGTGGCCATCCGGGTAATTCATCAGGACGACAGCGAAGAGTTGAGTTCGAAATCAGCATTGTTTCGGATCGTTCGCGTGCGTCAAGAACCCCAAATAATAGTGGTCGGAGCACAGAAACTACAGCCTCACAATTTGTGGAATCTCGGAACTCAAAGACTCAATTAGAAGGACCCTTCAGTATTTCTGAAGCTGACCGAGTCCGTGGCTCAGCTGGTAAGCCACGAACCGAGTCATTTTTTCGCTCCAGCTAGGCGAACGACCGCATGTCAGGTTTAGCCCCGAGCGAGTCGCCCGACTTCTCCCTTACTTTCCGCTCGATGTGTAAACCGCGTTGTGCAGCAGCGAAGCGGGCAGTGAAATCGTGGAATCCATTCGGACGAGCATGCCAGTCTGCGCCGGCAGGTCCACGTCCTTACCCTTTTTGATTGCGATGTAAGCAGTCGTGCCTACGAAGCCGATCACCGTGCCGCGCGCAACGTTGGCAAATAACACTCCGACGAGTGCACCGGCGCCGGTGCCCAAACCGCCAGTCATCAGATCGCCTTTGATGTCGCGCTTCTCCTCAATCACCACGCCTTCTGTCATTTTAACGTCCTTGCGTTTCTTCTCAGCTTCGGGTCCGCCGCTATATACCGAAAGAATGCTCATCTGTACGGGAAAGATCCGGCTTTCCACTTCGATCGAATTGAAGACAAGATTCATCGAAGCGCCGCCGCGAAAAATCCCGAAGAATTTTGGCCGAGTGACGTCCTTTACTGTTCCATGGACTTTTGCACCTGCGGGCAGAAGGAGCTGATTTCCGATAAATACGGGTTCGGCGACGACTGCGGTAAAAGGATCGCCGTCGTGGGCCACGCCGGTACTAAGTCCGCTGGACATCGTGAGCCGGACCTGCGTGCCGGGCTGGATGGCGTTGGATTGTTGAGCGTGTACCGCGGGTGTTAACCACAGCAGAACTGACAGTAATGCACAAACACTGATAAAGCGCTTCATTGTTTCCTCCGGGCTTTGGAATTTGGACATGCCAAGCCATCCCCGTGTCGTGGGGTTACCGCTGGCGCCGCGGTGCGAG
>Ga0209330_1000204_pt1 | contig 28795 bp, 21 predicted proteins | sample JacPinW_OM2H0_O3_FD_187969 | JGI IMG/M metagenome (GOLD analysis project Ga0209330, IMG submission 187969) | Forest soil microbial communities from Algoma, Ontario, Canada - Jack Pine, Ontario site 1_JW_OM2H0_O3 (SPAdes) (version 2) | ecosystem: Environmental > Terrestrial > Soil > Boreal...
TCGCGCGCTGGTGGACGGCCTTTCGCCCACAGACCAAGTCGCCGTCGTCGATTTTTCCGCCCACACTTACCTGCAGCTTCCCTTTTCAAATGATTGGGGACTTATTCGTAAAGCTATCTCGCGCATCGATGTTCGCGAACTTTTCGGCGATACCGGCGGCTCAAATATTTATCAGTCGGTTTTTCTCGCAGCGCGCGAGCTCTTCGCTGGACGCACCGGCCGCAAAGCCATCGTGCTCCTGACCGACGGCCAGGACAGCGGCCTCGGCTTAACTTTGGACCCCGCAACTGCATCTCCGCGTCCGGGATTTCCGAGCGATCGGCTGACTTTCGATGACGTCGCTCGCGCACTTGCCGCCGCTGACATTCAGCTCTTCGCTGTCTCCACGCAGAGCCGCCCGAAAATAATGACCGTATCCTGGCTCGCCTCGCACTCCACCGACACATTGCTCGCGTCCGATGCCCGCAAACTGGAAATCCCCGCTTACACCTTGTACCTCGCCGAACTCGTCCGCCGCGTCGGAGGTCGGCTTTATTTCCTGCGCGAAACGGAAACACTGGCCGACACGTTTCGTGAGATCGCCCACACAATTCGCGCTGAGTACACACTCGGCTTCGCGCCTGCACAGGACGGCCGTGCGGCCGGTCGCTCAGCATGGCACATGCTGCGCGTCGAAGTCGCAGTTCACACCGGCGTCACCGTCGTCCATCGCGCCGGTTATTACGCCTCCGCGCCAAATTAGTTGTACAGAGTATGCGGTCGAAGGCAGAACCGATGCCTCTAGGCGGGTCGAGTGTCGTATGATCCTGTGCGCGGAGCCAGGGGGCAGATCGGATGGTCCTCGAAGCCCATAACGTCAACTAATCAGCCCGACCCGGGCGCTCGGGTAGGCTGTGAGATACCTCTTTGTAGGAACTGCCTGGATTCTCTTCGCCCTTGCGGTTATTTTAACGATGTTCCTGATTCGAGTTGGGTCAACAAACCCTTGTTGTTGATCCACTGAAGGTCTCCACAACATCCTAAGTCCGCGTCTTCGACCCAGTCTTCTGAGCCGTCCTCCAAGCGTCGCACGTAGAGTTTGTATGCCTCAAGTGACACAAGGCCTCCAATTTCGACTACGTAGGCGACAATGCGAGAATCCGGCGACCAGTAAAGGCCCGCGACGGCGGCTCGTTGGTGAAACAGTTTCTTCTTACCCTCGCCCGAAGGGTGAATAGCATAATAACTGCGGTCACGTTTATCGAAAAAGGCAATCCAGTTGCCGTCGGGTGACCACGTCGGCGCCTTTCCAACGGCAAGTGCTCTTTGGTTTCCCCCGTCGACATTTTCGATGATGACATTGTCGGCCGACTCGAACACGACCTCCTTCCCGTTGGGCGACCAACACTGAGTCGTGATCCTTCCCATATTCGAAGAGAACTCCTTCGCGGACTCTGTTGCAAAAGTTAGCACTGTTAATTGGAGCGTCTTACTTTTTGTGTCCACCGCACCCATCGCGATGCGCGCCATATCATGCGACCAGCACATTTCCACAGGATTTCGCACACCCGTGATTTCGTGAAGGTCGGAATTGTCTGTTCTCATGATGCCCAAGATCCAAGGCGGCGACTGAGTCAGAGACTTCAACGTGAAAGCTATTCGGCTGCCGTCGGAACTCAGTGTTCCTCTCTGGGCGCGGTAGTCCGGGAAAGGTTTGCCTAGAATTGCCTTTCGCTTCTCGAAATCGACAATCCGAAGGCCATGGGAATCATACTCGGCGATTCCAAGACCATCGCGTGCTTGGAGTTCGACGAGCTCGCTGCGCACGTCGTCGCGCGTCGCAGCCTCTGACGGCATGACCGTCGCAGCCCATATTGGCGACAGGAGATAATGATTTGCTCCAGGGTAGTTGTAGAGAGAAGCCCACAAGAGCCAAGCTAGAGCTAAAATACGCATTGCTTGGCTAAACACATGTCGAATCAGCAATTTGCTCATCTCGATGAATCCTTTGTAATCGTGCGAGTGTTACCAAGTCAACGGGTAATTCCACCCAGGAGTCCACGGCGGTCCAATGACCAATGGAAATCCTCCCTTTTGCCCTAAGGCACGAGCAACGCTGTTGCTGTTGGGGCCAAAGAAGGGTTGTAGCGCAGCGTTCCATCGGGGAAGGTTCCTCTGCACTTATCATCCACGAAATCCAAAGCCAGGTAACCGATCTGCGTTTTCGCATTGGATTGGCCGTATCGCGTAATTAGGCAGGCATCTTAACGGCTTCTGCCCGTAAGCACCGGCTTGTTGTGACACTTTTGCGAGTGTACCATCCATGCCCAAAGGCCAGACAAAAATGAGGTAAACGCTGCGTCCTCTCACAAATCGAAGCGGCCTTAGCCGCTGAAGCTCCCCGGTTCCCGTTCTCGCGCAGACTCTTAAGCTTCGCTCACCGCGATTCAGTCCGCCATTTGTTCCCCCTTGCGCGAATCGAATGAATCTTGTGATTTAATCAGTGCCATGTTTCGACGCCGAAAATTCAAGCTGCGCCTGCCATCGGGCACCTTAGCGCTCGGTGAACATACGCTCGTGATGGGCGTGCTCAACGTGACGCCGGACAGTTTTTCGGACGGCGGCCTTTTTCTCGATGCTGACGCTGCCGTCACCCGCGCGTTGGAGTTGGAACGCGCTGGCGCAGACGTCCTCGACATCGGCGGCGAATCCACGCGCCCCGGTTCGCAGGCGGTTTCCGCGAAAGAAGAACTTCGGCGCATCCTTCCCGTGCTGGAAAAGCTCCGCGGAAAAATCAAGATTCCAATTTCGGTCGATACCAGCAAGTCCGAAGTCGCCGAGACGGCGGCCGCCGCTGGCGCCGAAATTCTGAATGACGTCACAGGGTTGCGAAACGATCCGCGCATCGCGGAAGTAGCGCGCCGCCGCAAGCTGCCGTTAATCCTGATGCACATGCGGGGCGAGCCGCGCACGATGCAGAAAGGACCGTTCGCGAAAGATGTGGTTCGCGACGTACTCGTAGGCTTGCGTCGTTCCATTGCGATTGCGCGTCGTGCAGGCGTTGCAAAATCGCAAATGATCATCGACCCCGGAATCGGCTTTGGCAAAAGCTACTCGCAGAATTTCGAATTGCTCGCCCGCTTACCCGAACTCGCAAAGCTCGGCTTCCCGATTCTGATCGGCACATCGCGAAAAAATTTCATCGGCCGCGCCTTGGAGGGAAGTGCTACCGCTAGCGCCCCGAAAAGCGAGCGCATCTGGGGCACCGCCGCGACTGTCGCAGCAAGCATTTTGCAAGGCGCACACATCGTCCGCGTACACGATGTCGCTGAAATGGCCGAAGTCGCGCGCGTCGCTGATGTGTTAGCATCTCACGCGAAATGAACGGGCGAAGCCAGCCATGAAGTTTTTCGGCCACTTTCGCGGGCTCACCTCCACTCAACGCAACACCTTCGTTGCCTGCTTTCTCGGCTGGTCGCTCGACGCATTCGATTTCTTCATCCTGATCTTCTGCGTGAGCGCTATTGCGGGAGAATTCCAGACCAAAGCTTCGGCCGTCTTGGAAGCAGTTTTTCTCACGCTGGCCATGCGTCCTATCGGCGCATTCCTGTTTGGATTCCTGGCCGATCGTTTCGGCCGCCGCCCCGCGCTGATGATTGACATCATCTCTTTCTCGGTTTTCGAGCTCGGCTCCGCCTTTGCTCCTTCGCTTCGCTCGTTTCTCATCATGCGCGCGCTCTTCGGCATCGCTATGGGAGGGGAATGGGGCGTGGGCGCCGCATTGGCGTTCGAAACGCTGCCAGCCAAAGGCCGTGGTTTTTTTTCCGGTCTCTTGCAGGAAGGCTACATCGTGGGCTACCTTCTCGCCGCTATCGTTTATGCGACCTTGTTTCGCTTCATCGGTTGGCGCGGCATGTTTGTTGTCGGAGCCTTTCCCGCTTTTCTCGTGATCTACATCCGCACCAAGGTGGACGAATCGCCGGCATGGCTCCACGGCCGCGCGGCAAAGAAAAAGAACATCCACGTCGGCAAAGGCGTCCTCGCCTACCTCGGCAGCTTTCTGTTTTTGGTCTTACTGATGTTCGCCTTCAATTCCTACAGTCACGGAACGCAGGATGTCTATCCCACGTTTCTTCAGAAAAATCATGGGTTCTCGCCCGGCACCGTGGGCGCGATCGCCATCATTTACAATATCGGCGCTCTCTTCGGTGGGATTGCCTTTGGTTCCTGGTCGGAGCGTCTTGGCCGGCGGAGGGCCATCTTGATCGCGGCTCTTCTGTCGATTCCAGTAATTCCGCTCTGGGCTTTTTCTCATGCCGCGCCGATGCTGGCGCTGGGCGGGTTCCTGATGCAATTCATGGTGCAGGGCGCCTGGGGCGTGATTCCTGCGCACTTGAACGAGCTATCTCCTCCTGGCATGCGCGCGACGTTTCCAGGGCTGGCGTATCAGCTCGGCAATTTGCTGTCATCACGCAACTCCGTGATCCAGTCAAAACTCGCCGAGCAGCATTATGGTGGGAATTACGCCCCAGTTCTCGCCTGGACCGTCGTGCTGGTTGCAACGCTGGTCGTCGTCATCTCGCTAAGTGGAAAAGAAATAAAGGGAGCGGACCTCTCCACAACTGCCAATCTCGCCGTTCCAGACGAATAGAGAGCGGTCACGCGCCGATGCGCGTCAAGCGGTAGCCGCTAGACCTATTCCGTCTCGCTGGACCGCGCTTTTCGGTGTCTCTTCTTTTTCGCGCGAGGATGGCGGCTCGTCGTTTTCGAAGCCGCTGGCGGCGCGGGCGCTTGCACGACGGGCATGTCGGAATTGAAAATGTCTGCCACTGTCTTCCACTTGCCGTCCGCCTGCTTTTTCCAAACTTCCACAAACTTGCCAGTGTCCGACGTAGGTTTGCCTCGCGCATCTTTCGACGTCATCTGATACACGCCCTGCACGTACGCCAAATCGCCCGATCGCGAAACCTCTACTTTGCTCGCTTGCCACGTCAAAGAAGTATCCGTACCGAGCAGTGAAGCCCATGCGGCACGAATCCCCTGCTTGTCGCTCGCAATCGGAGCGTTAGGACCCAGCAGAGACGCATCGTCGCTGTAGTACGAAACTGTGGCGTCCACGTCTTTCGCCGCAGCCGCCTTGGACCATTGCGCATCCAAATTTCGAATCGCGCTTTCATCCGCAGCTCGCGTATCCGGCGGCGTCTTTTCTCCGCAGCTCGACGCAAGCAAAACTAGCGCAATGCAGCACCACAAGGCCAGCTTGGAGCTTTTTGTTTCTTCGCAACGAATTCCCATCGACGAATCCTCCTGTTACAAAAACATTTTATGCAGCTAATCTTAGTTTGAGCAAGGAAGTGAGTCAACGAGGAGAGATACCCGGCGCATCAGCGTCCGGTGGCCCAATATCCGCGGCCGAAGTCCCTCGCTTACGTCCAGATCACCGAGCGGTCGATGCTCGCGACATTCGTTCTGCCCGTCAGCGCCATCGCCATCTGAAATTCGCGCTGCAGGATGCGAATCACCTGCGTTACTCCAGCTTCTCCCGCCGCGCCCAGTCCGTAAAGATACGGCCGTCCGATCAATACCGCATTCGCGCCCAACGCGAGCGCCTTCAGCACGTCAGTGCCGCGCCGAATGCCGCCATCCACAAACACCGGCATGCGCCCGGCAACTTTGTCCACCACTTGCGGCAGCGCCTCGATAGTCGGAGGCAATGTGTCGAGGTTTCTGCCTCCATGATTGGAAACGATGATCCCCGCCACGCCCGACTTTGCCGCGCAGTCAGCGTCATCCGGATTCATCACACCCTTCAGCACCAAAGGAATCTTCGAGACGGACCGCAGCCACTCCACATCTTTCCAGCTCAGCGCCGCATCGAGGACACTGCTAAAAACTTCCAGCGAGCCAGTGTGAAGGCGATCACCCCCGTCGGCTCCCGCGAAGCCTTTTAAGTTGGGCATCGGTGGCTGTTTCACCGCAGCACGCGTCTCGCGATTGCGCGCGCCGGTGATTGGAGTGTCCACGGTGAGGCAAAGCGCGCGGTACCCGGCAGCTTCGGCGCGTTGCACCAGTGCGCGAGTGAACCCGTGGTCCGGCTGCACGTAAAGTTGAAACCACAACGGACTTTTTGCCACCGCCGCCACGTCTTCCAGGCTCGTCCCGGCGAAACAACTGAGCACCATGGCAGTTCCGGTAGCCCCCGCGCCTCGCGCCGTAGCCAACTCACCGTCCGCGTGCATCAGCTTCTGAGCCGCCGTGGGCGCCAGAAGAATCGGGAACGCATGCTCCTCGCCAAACAAAGTCACGCGCGTGTCCAGTTTGGAAACGTCCACCAGAACGCGCGGCTTCAGCCGAATCCGCTGAAACGCTTCCTGATTCCATCGCACCGTGATCTCGTCGCCCGCGCCTGCCGTCACGTATTCCCAAGCCATCGCAGGCATCTTCGCCTTCGCCAACAGTTCGAAGTCGGCCACGCAAATGGCGTCCGGGCAAGCTGCTGAAATGGGTTCAACGCCGGCTGCAGACTTCGCCCGCGAGTTCCGTTTCTTTTTTTTGGTCATTGTCCTCGCGCTATGGGAAGCGACACTACTCCTCGCCTGCTCTAACCAGCCAACGAAGGAATAAGTATAGCCGGAAATTTCCGTCGCGAATCGCGCTGCGCACGCCCCTAGTTTGCGGGAACGTGCCGCACTTTCGTCGCTTGCGCTCCCGGACCGGGCTCCGGCGCAGGCTTGGGCATGTCCGCGTCCTTAAATCGCGGCACCATCTCGTCAGCCATCGCCAGCGCGTACACCGCCGACGCAATCTCCACCGCGCCTTCTCTCACGTCCTCTTCGTAAATCCGTTCGTACGTGTCCAGGTTCGTGTGGTGCGTGAACGATCCATAGTCAAACGGGTCTTGCGCCAGTCCAATCCCCGGCAATCCCGCATTGTTGAACGACGTGCTGTCCGTTCCCGCTACTCGCCGGCTGTCGGACGCCACTGCTCCCACGAATCCCCAGCTCTCGAACGGCTTCATCGCGTCGCCTACCACCGCGGCTGACTCCGCCGTCCCAAACACGCTCGCGCCTCGCGGCTTCCCCGTGCCGGAATCGATATTGAAATACGCGTCCAGCTTCGCGTACTCCGGCTTCTGATTTTCAAAGCTCCCAAAATGCTGCTGCACGTACGCCAGCGACCCCAACAGCCCCTCTTCCTCTCCGCTCCACAACGCTACGCGAATCGTCCGTCGAGGCTTCACGTGCAGCGTCGCCAAAATCCGCATAGCCTCCAGCATCATCGACGCGCCGATGCCGTTGTCCGTGGCGCCCGTGGCGTCGTGCCACGAATCGTAGTGTCCGCCGAGCATCACGACCTCATCCTTCTTGTCGCCGCCCGCAATTTCTCCAATCGCGTCGTAAGCTGTCACGCCCGCGGGATATTCCTTGTTCTGAATGTTGATCCGCAGCTTTACCGCCGTGCCGTCATCCATGATTCGCGAAATCCGCCCGTAGTCTTCGTTCCGCATCACCAGCGTCGGCACCGCTCTGGTCCAGTCGTACGTTCCATTCTGCTGCGCGACGATCACTCCATGCGCCCGGCCCGCGTCATTCACGCGTACCAGTGCGCCGTTGTCCACCAGGAACTGGTCTACCTGCCGCGAAACTTCCGCTCGCGTCAACTGTCCTTCAGGCAGCTTCGGCGGTTCCGGAAAACGGTTCGGCCGCGGATTCTTCGGATCGAATCGCGTCTTCCATTCGTCTTCCGGCCTGCGCATCGCCGCGGGATGCATGTCCTCCGGCACTTCTCTGTGCTTTCCGACGAACACAATCGCTCCGCGCACTTTGCTTTTCACCGAATTCAAATACGCATCCAGCTCCGCTTGCGTCGGCTGTTTCGGTTCCGCCGGCTTCGCTGCCGGCGGCATCGGCGGCGGCGCCCATTTCGGTTCCGGCGGCGGCTCCGCTCCTCCAAAAAAGTTGAATCCCGCGCCCGTCGTCGGCGCCATTCCCGGCGGATCGATCAACACCACTTGCGCCGTCACCACTCCTTTCGTGCTCGGAGTCCACGCCAGCACCTCCACCATCAACTGCCCGTGGAACGGCGCAACCGCGTCCGCCAGCAACTCAACGTTCTCCCACCCCGGCACCGGCGTCGACGCGCTCGGCGGCTGAAACGTCCACGGCTCCAGGTGCGTGTTCACCAGTCCCCACGACGCCATCGTCTTAACCGCCCAGTCGTCCGCGGCCTTCAGATTCGGCGTCCCCGTCACGCGCGGCCCGTGCACGTCCGCAATCTCGTGAATGATCCACATGATCTTCGAGTTGTTCGTTTCTTCCGCGCTGATCTGCGCGTACACCTCTGAAACTCCCGGCGCCTGCGCCCCCACCGCCATCGCCCCTAGCAACACAATTCCCGCGATCCCCGCACCCGCCACGCCCGCCCATGCTCTCGCCACAATTCCTCCTCGATCTCTCAAGTACACGCTTTCACCACGGCCTTGCCCGGCCACGGATGCGTACGCTTTCAGCATTGCCTCTCGACGCCCAATCCGCCAACCTCGCTCGAATTTCTTTTCGTTCCCGTGCCGCCCGCAAATATACGCTCGCAAGCCGGTACGCGCAATTCGCGACCATCGCCGTCCGGTTTTCGTAGCACCGGTTTACCCTGACGGAGGAAGGGCTGTCCCGTGAATGCCAAGGGATTCACCCTGAGTGCACCTACGCATGGGCGCAGGCCCTTGCTTCGCCGTTGCACTCGCACGCGGTGAGGCAACTTAGTAGTGAACTATCGGTGTGGTACTATCCGCCTTGCTTTCATGCCAACCGACAAATTCATCGAGGCGAAAAGTCCGGAGGCGACCACCCCCAAAATCGAACTAGCGTCCGGGCTTAGCGTTCCGAGCGAACTAGGGAGTCCTGAGCCCGACTTTAAACGCAAAATGGTTGCGGACTTCTACCAAATGAACATTCCGCGCCTCCTCGCTGACAGGAGATATTCAGGAGCATTGAGAACTCTGGAGCGCCGCCGGACTGAAGCTCTCCGACGAGCCGAGAAAAGCGGAAAAGGCCCACTCAGTTGGATTGCTGCGAAGACTGGAGAGGAGAGACAGGACTGTGAGCGCATGATGGAGTCTCTCATGGATTTGGTTACGTTTGTGACAGCGGTAGGCGTCACGAAGAGTGCAACAAAAAGTACCGACGAAAGGCTCTGGTCAGTCGGGACCGGGAAGACGTGGAAGGCGCTCCGGGAATTCCCTCAACGCCTACTAAACGTCGCCCGGGAAATTGAACAACTCAATCAGAGTCCTATGTTTTTCCCCGACAAAGCGATCACTGCAAAAACACCTAGCGCAAACTATGCTCGGATTCAGTTTGGTCGTTTGCCGGGAATTTTGAGGATGTACGGCACTTGGGTTGAGGTTTGGACGAGCAAGATTCCAGCAGTTATGGGCGAACTCCTGGGCCGTCGATCCCGAGGGAAAGCAGATGCCCTGGTTGCTGTGTCTAACCTGATCGCGATTGTCACGGGTCGATTCAATGACAATGACACTGCAGAACTGCTCAATGCGGCTGACCTTGTTTTGAACCCCACGTCCGGTAGAGACGAACCGAGGTTCCACCCGCAAACCCTAGCGGATCTGCGTTCCCGTCTAAAACGCAAGACCAATAAGACATAGACTTTGAGGGCCGAAAATAGTTTGCCTTGTGCGATGTACTCACTACGAGCATTGCGCGACACTAGCCCCGGCGCGATACCCAAATTGAATCCGGGAGCGAATAGCGATGATAGGTCCCGATTTCTTGGCGAGACTCGAAACTTCAATACTCAGAGATGTTATATTCATTTTCTTTGTCCTAGACCTAATCCCCCTGCTGCATCGGCGCTTTCAAGCGATTGCTCGACTTTTTCGGCGGCGCCCCATAAGTTCTCCTGTCGAAAGAGTGCGTGACTTGACTGCAAAAGAAAGACTGTCTGAAGACCGGCAGTACAAAAGACGGGACGGCCGGTTAGATCACGTTGAACCTCATCCGAGCAAATTATCTAACCCAGACCCAACGACAATGCCGTTTAGCCGTTGATAAACAGCAACCGCTTGATCTTCAGTCATTCCCGCGATCAGATCGGCTACGATTCTCTTTCTCCCCAAATCCTTCCCCCCTTCCTTGGCGAGAACGTCTTGCAGTCTCTCTCGATAATAGGGAGGCAAAAGCCTGCTAGGGCTCTGACGAGTTTCCTGCATGAATACACGGTAAAGATATCCGATTATCTGCCGCTGTGAATGTTGTTGAAGGGAAAGCGATGGAGCCTCTATTACATAGAGCCATGTTAGCTGCTTCAGGATCGCGATCTCCCGCTTGTACCCTGGATTAATTTCAACACCTATCGAACCGTCATCTCTCCTCAAGAGCCCGAGCCCGTTAATATACCGATTCACAAGCTGTCCCGTGAATGAGCGCAGCCGCGCACGTTGATCGCGAGTTCCTTCATATGCACCATCAATTGTGAAGTAGGAGAATAAAAGATTATCGAAGATGCTGATGAGCTCTGGCTTCTCAACGTAGGCCAGCTCAGAAATCCTAGAGCGACGAGAGTAGACGTAAGTGATGAACCTCTCGCGCTCTACCTCCGGCAAACCAGGTTTGCCTTGGGGGCGCAGTTGATTAAGCGGTATTAACCCGGCACGATAGAAGTCCTCGACATCGTGCACGGAATAAGTCAAATCGTCTGCCCAATCCATTAGCTCTGCCTCAGCGGCGCGCGCGACCGGACCTCCGTCGCTATTATCGGTAGCGAAGGAAAATGGCGTCAGTTCTGATCCATACGCTCCCCATTTCTTGCTTTTCTCACCAGTCGATTTATCAATTGGCCGCGTTTCATATACCCACGGATACTTCAAGATGGCGCGAAGGGTAGCTTTCGTTAAGTTGAGGCCGCTGAAGTCAAGGGAGCGGAAGGCGAGTTCCGAGACTATACGAAAGCTTTGTGCATTTCCCTCGAATCCATCCTCTCCAACGAGCTTATTTAAGGTTTGTTCTGCGACATGACCGAACGGGGGATGTCCGAGATCGTGCGCTAGGCAGCCTGCTTCAACTGCTTGAGGATCAATACCTAATTGACCGGCAAGATCTGCGTAGTGAATATGCAGTTTCTCTGCGAGACTGCGCCCTACTTGGGCCACTTGGAGCGTGTGTGTTAATCGGTTATGAAAAACATGTCCGGTATGGGGAGAAACTACTTGTGTAATGCCTGAAAGACGTTTGAATGCTGACGTATAGAGGATGATGTCACGATCACGTTGAAAATCATTTCGGTCGTCACCTCTAGGTACATCTTCTTGCGCCATGCGCCCAGACCCTAGACCGTCGCGGGCTTGTGGGAGCAGCATCGAGATAGACTAGATTTGCTCTGTCGGTAGCCGCAAACGCTGATCCGGGCCCAATTCAACGCTATCGTGGCTGAGTAGGTCAGTCAATGCATCTTGAACTTCTCGATAGGAGAGCTTCATCTCTAATCTTTGCAGCAGTTCCGTAGGTTGAGGCGAAAGATCGCGCACCTCAGATAGGACCATTCGCTTTGCTTCAGATTGATCCGCGGAAGCCATATAAGGAACTCCTCCAAAATCAGATTACGTGATGGTGAGCCAAACATCAAGATATCAGATTCTCCGGCGCAGTCAATGTTAGTAAACGCAATTAGTTCATTGAGCACCATGTAAGGTGTGCCACGACCCACAAATCATCTATATCGATGCAGCCGAAGGTTAGAATGGCCGCACGAGTATTTGAACGAGAGTCGGCCAAAGGAATTTGGAGCCACCCGGTATCTCGCTCCCCGAAACCGGATTAAATCGTCCCGCAAACCAATGCGTCCACAGCCTCCAATCCCTTGAATCTCTCCAACCAAAGTGCTAGCGTAAATTGTGACTGTTTTTGACAAATTTGGCGGCGGGCAGGCGGAGCGAAATCGCACCGTCCCCGTGTTTCCCGGCAATCGCATGAGGATTGTCACTCCGCATTCCCCGCTTCTCGCGCTTCGCTTGCTTGCCCTGGCGAAAGAACGGACGAAGGAAAGGCACTCGGCGGGAATGAGGGAACGACTCTCTCGCTCCACCCTTGCCGCTCCGTCTGCGTCGCCCAAGCGCGCCCGGATCGCAGTCTCGCCGCGCGAAACACAGGTGGCGGGACGCGCGCCACGAATGCCACTTTCTAATCGAGAACTCGATTTATTAGAACAAGGGCTAAGTCGCCGCAAACAAAGGGAAGCTGTCGTTTCTAATCGAGAACTTTCGACCATTCACAATTTCGCCGCTCCGACGGCTTTAACGCGCGACCGGGTTGCACTTTCGCTTCACGGGCCACGGATGGCGGGTCGCAGTTCACGTCATCTAGCCCCGTTTCTAACCGGTTCTGGCTCAAAAACAGAAGTTACAGAAAAGAAGCGACTAAACCCTTTCTAACCGGGGCCAGAACTGCATTTAGGGTTGCACAATTTCGCGCCGAATTTCGGGGCGAATTACAGGCCCAGCGCAAAAAAGAATGTCGTTCGCGCGACGCCGCCGAACAGGGTAAAATCGCATCGAACAGACGAAACGAAAAGGAGCTTTTATGAGCGCCACTCCGTCAATTGGACCATCCGCCGCCACTGTCGCAGCCGTCAAGGAACACGCTCGGCTGTTGGCTATCTATTCCATGATGTCCACTACCGCTGCCGGCTCGGGACACCCGACTTCCTGCATGTCCGCCGCAGAACTTGTCGCCGGAGTTTATTTCTACGCCATGAAGTTTGATCCCAAGAACGCAAATTCAAACGACGGCGATCGTTTCGTGCTTTCCAAGGGTCACGCTGCGCCGCTTCTCTATTCCGCGCTGGCCGAAGCCGGAGTTTTTCCCGTATCCCGCGTGATGACCCTGCGCCAGTTTTCCAGCGAACTCGAAGGCCATCCGACTCCACGCATTCATGGAGTGGACGCTGCAACCGGCTCGCTCGGCCAGGGGCTCTCCGTGGGCAGCGGCCTCGCAATCGGTGCGCGTATGGATAAAAGCGACACGCGCGTCTACGTCCTCACAGGTGACGGCGAATTAGCCGAAGGACAAATCTGGGAAGCGGCAGCCTTCGCCGCGCATTACAACCTCGAGAATCTCACCGTAATCACCGACATCAATGCGCTGGGCCAGAGCGACTACACCATGTACAAGCACGATATGGAAGTGTATCGCCGCAAATTCGAGTCGGAAGGTTTTGCCACCGAAGTAATCGACGGACACGACGTCCCGGCCATTCTCGCTGCGCTCGACCGCGCAAAAGCGACCAAGGGCCGTCCGCAAGCCATCATCGCTCGAACGATCAAAGGCCACGGTTTCAGTTTGGTTGCCGGGAAAGAAGGATGGCACGGCAAAGCCTTCAACAAGGAACAACTCGCTGAAGCGATTAAAGAGCGCGGCGGAACTCCGCCGGTGGTTCCTCCGGATCCAGGGAAATCGCACGCGCGAACTTCGCTGCCGGTGCCTCCGGATTTTCCCGCGCCGCCCGCGCCTGATTATGCAGCGGATGCGCAGGTTGCCACTCGCGAAGCCTACGGTTTCGCGCTGAAGCGCCTGGGCAAAGTGAACCCGCATGTAGTTGCGCTGTCGGGTGACGTGATGAATTCCACTTTCTCGGAGCTTTTCGACAAAGCTTATCCCGACCATTTTGTTCAGGGCTACATCGCGGAACAAAACCTGGTCAGCACGGCAGTAGGACTCGCCGCTCGAGGCAAAGTCCCCTTCGCGGACACGTTTGCCTGCTTCCTGTCGCGCGCATACGACAACGTCCGCATGGCCGCAATCAGCCGTGCAAACATCAATTTGTGCGGGTCGCATTGCGGCGTCTCGATTGGCGAAGATGGCCCTTCGCAGATGGCGCTCGAAGATATCGCCATGTTCCGCGCAATCAATGGCTCGGAGGTTTTTTATCCCAGCGACGCGATGACAACCGAGCGCTTGACCGAGCACATGGCCAGGCGTGCGGGCATAAATTATTTGCGGACTTCGCGCCCCAAGATGCCGATTCTTTACTCCAAAGATGAGAAATTCTCCGTGCCGGGATTCAAGGTCTTACGCCAGAGCGCTGCGGACAAAGCCACCGTAATCGGCGCGGGCGTGACGCTCCACGAAGCGCTGAAGGCGTTCGATCAGTTGAAATCGCAAGGCGTTGCGATTCGAGTGATTGACCTCTATTGCGTTAAGCCTGTGGATGGCAAAGCCATCGCCGAACAAATCGCCGCAACCGGCGGCCGCTTGGTGACCGTGGAAGATCACTGGCCGGAAGGCGGTCTGGGCGAAGCCGTGCTGTCGGCGCTGGCGCAAGCCGGCGCATCGCCGACAAAATCCAAGCTTTTGGCCGTGACCGGTATGCCGCATTCGGGAAAGCCCGAAGAGTTGGTGGACGCGTTTGGAATTTCCGCGCGCCACATTATCGAAGCCGTCCGCGCCATCGCCTAAACGCCGGATAAATTACCGAATTATGTGGAGAGGATAACTGAGTGGCTGAAAAGCTAGTGATGGTGGGGGTGTTGCCCGAAGTGGTGGTGCTGGATCCCGGCGAACAAGTGGAATGGTTTTCGAACGCCGGGAACATCAAAATCGAATTCGATCCGCAGCGCTGCCCCTTTTCCTCGAACGTCTTTCAAGCGCCCCCCGGGATGCGCTTGTTAAGCGGCACCGCCCGTTCAGGCCTGAATCCGGGGTCCTATCGATATAAGCTGTCGCTCAACGATGCGGTAGTAGCGAACGGAGAGGTCCTGGTACGCGAGAAGTAACTGTTCAAAATTGGCGCGCCGGTAATTGCTAAGCTGCCACGCGGCGCGCAAGAGTTCGTCGGCGTCGCGGAATTTAGTCGCCAACCGCGGCGAACACGGGCCGCTCTTGCGAAACCGAGTCGGCAAGAATGCGGCGCACCGGAGCAAGCAAAGAGGCCGGCACAGGCCGCTCGCGCTGGATGCCCAGTTCCGCAACTTTCCTCGGGAACTCCCGGCGGCGATCGAGCCACAACCCGAATTCCCGGAGAAGGTCTCCGGCAACGTTGGGGTCGTCCGAACGCTCCACTCCCCAGAACCTCAGGCGCTCTTCATTTTTCTGGAGCAACTGCAGCGCTTCTTCGAGCTTCTTCATGGCCGCATTGAATGACGATGCCAGGAAATAGACCGGCAACGCCCAGCCGTCGCGCCCGAAAACCGCACGCACCCGCACGTTGTACTTCCCGTTCTGGTTCTTCTCAATCGCGCAGAGGTACTCGTTACCCGATGATGTAGGTTTAGTGGACACTGCGCTCCTCAGTTTTTCCGCTGTAACTCCGAATTCAATCGTCCGCGACTCCTGGCGACGTTTTTTGTCCGTTCTTGGAAGCGCCGCAGACCCGCTCGCCTTCGCCCGTTTTTCCCGCATAGGAACGCTCCTTTGAAAGAGGTGATGTCGAATTCCTCGCCAGACGCGGAAGGCTGGGAAGACGGGCCTTCAAGTCGGTCCCCGCTGGCGACGGGGCAGGCTCTGCGGATAGGAGTATTTTATAGAAGCCTGAGCAAGGGAGCAAGAGGCGACTTAGATTATTAAGTCGTTTATCTACAGTTAGTTGAGTGGCTAGCCGGTTTCTCTGCGGCGTAATTCCGGTAGAGAATTGGCCGTTAGCTGGAGCGGGTCAGGCGCTTCATAGCGTCTGCGTTGATGACCAACTTGCCTTCCTTCTTCAGGCGGTCTTCGAGCGCGAGGCGAAACGCTTCGAAGGCAGCTCCCTGTTTTCCTTGGAGCAGTTGCTGTTTGATCTGGTCGGCCTGCTTGGCCAGGTCCTCGGGGTTCGGCGCGTCGTGGGCGGTTGCGCGGTAGACGAGCCAGTTGCCGCTAATCTGCGTGGGAGGGCTGACTTGTCCAACTTTCATCCCGAAGGCGGCGTCCAACAGTTTAGCCGCGCCGAGATTCTGAACCGAGCCAGTTCTCGCGAAGGGCTCGGAAGTCACCAGCGCAAGGCCCAGGCTTTTCGCAGCCTGGTCGAACGATTCGCCACTCTGAATGCGCTTAGCGAGATCGTCGGCTTTCGTCCGAGCAAGTTCGACGGATTTCTCCTGCTGATAGTCCGCCAAGACGCGGTCGCGAACCTCTGCGAGGGTCCCCTGATGCGCCGGCTGGACGTCTTTCGGCGTCAAAATCACGAAGCCTTGCGGAATCTGGAGCGGCTGGCTGAGCTCGCCCGGACGGAGCTGAAAAAGCGCCTGATGGAGTTCAGGAGCGTTTCCGAGATCGCCGATAGGCTCAGTGGCCGACACAAGCGGCGTTTCGCCGAGTTGAAGATTGAATTTCTTCGCAAGCTCGTCCAGCGACTGACGGTTCGACTGGCGCACGGCGCTAGCCATCTGGGCGGAGATACTGTTGGCTTCTTCCGCGGCCTTTTGTTCCGCGACTACCGGCACAATCGAGCTGCGAACTTCCTCAAAACTCCTGGTCCGGGCGTTCTCACGATCCAGCACTTTGATGATGTGGAATCCGTACTGAGTTTTTACCAAGTCCGAAATCGAGCCTTTGGGAATGTTGAAAGCAGCCTGTTCGAATTCCGGCACAGTTTGCTTTTCAACTATCCAGCCGAGGTCGCCGCCCTTGGGTTTTGTGGCATCATCTTCCGAGTACTTTTTCGCCAGATCTTCGAAATTCGCACCACTCCTGGCCTTCTTCAGAACTTCTTCGGCTTTCTGCCGGATTTCGGCCACTTCAGCATCGGTTTTTCCGATCGTTTTGAAAAGTATATGTTCGACGTGAGCGCGGTTTTCAACCTTGAATTGGTCGATGTGTGCGTTGTAATAGGCGCGCAGGACGTCGTCGTTCACAGGAGTGCTCTCACGCAATTTCGCCAAGTCCAACATGGCGTAACGCGCAGACCGCTTCTCCGGGATTTGATAACGAGAGGCATTCTTGGCGTAGAACGCCGAAAGCTCGGAATCCGACGGGTGAATGGAAGAAGCCAGTTCCGCGGGCTTCACGAGCGCGTATTCAATCTGAACTTTTTCATTGCGCCGCCGGAATTCGTCCTGAATTTCCGCCGGTGTGACGCTGATGGAATCCGTGACCAGCTGGCGGAATTTCTCCTTCAACATATCGTCGCGTAGAAAACTTTCGAATTCCGGGACCGACATGCCGGTGCGACTCTGCACCTCGGTGACGTAGCGATCCTTGGCCCAGGTTCCGCCTTCCCATGCGGAAGGCAACAATTGCTTGATGCGTTCTGATTCTTCCTGCGGAGTTACGCTGATTCCAAGCCTCTGCGCTTCCACTTCGAGCGCGCGCGTAAGAATCATCTGATCCAGAACCTGCTTGGCGTAAAGACCCTTTAACATTTCCGGAACATTCTGACCGTGCAGGACCGTATTGAGCTGGCGCTGCACATCGACAACGGAAATGTCCTGTCCACCGACGGAGGCCACTGTGTCAGGGCTGGTGGTCATCGATCCGCCCACCAAGCCGGGCACCAGGGTGATCACCATGCTGACGCAAATAAGCACAAGTAAGACGATCATCGTGACCTTGACCCACCGGTTGCGGTCGAGGTCCCGCTGCTGAATGCTTTTCAACATATCTCTTGCTGCTCCTGTAGCAATACCGAATCCCTCGATTATAAGGGACTTTGCCGTGAAGGCACAATCATTCGTCCGGCCGGTACTGGTTCAGCTTCCGATTAATGCAGAATTCTGGCCTTGCGCGAAACGTAGTTTCAAACGAAGACTTCCGGAAGGTTGAAAATCGCCGAAGGGATTATTGCCGGCGCCAGGTTTGGCCATCATCAGACGTGATCCAGACTTCACCCGCGGAAGTTGCGATCCTACCGTGTTGCGAATCGAAAAACTCTATGCTGACGATGTCTCCGGTTAGCGTGGCAGCGGCCGAAGCCGGAAGCACGCGTGTCCAATGAGTTCCGGAGTCCGTCGAATGGTAGAGCATCGCTGATGAACCGCCAGCCCAAACCTCGGCGCCCTGGGCTGACACGGCGCGGAACACCGGGCGCGGTTGAGCCTCAACTTTTTTCTTCCGATTCTCATGCCCGTACGAGCTCTCAGCCGTGATCGCCGCGTTTGAGCGACCGGACACCGGTTCCGAGTTCACGTTCACATCCATCCAGGTTTTTCCTGCGTCGAGGGAACGCTGCAATGTCCCATCCGCGCTAATGCTCCACTGTGGAGAAGTATGCTGCATCAACGCGGGCGCCTCCGCAAACTTCGGAGGAACAGGCGCTGGCGCGGAAGCGCCGCCGGACCCGGCTTGCGGAGTCGCGCGGTTCTTGGCTTCGTTGGATTCTGATCTTATAGAGTATTGATACTGCAGGGCCTGGTCTTTTTCTTTCTCAACAAGCTGATCGGAAGCCTGGTTTGGGGTAGTCCCCGCGGCAGGTGCGGCCTCCGACTGCGCCACTTCGAGCGTCTGCGAGGAAGGCGGGACTTTAACCACTTGGCGGGCGCTCGAACTTGGAGCCGGCTTTGCGGCCGCCGCGGACATCGCGTTCTTTGAGTCCCCAGCAACGGCGAAAGTGTCGCGCGGAGACGAGAGCGCAGCTTTGGGAGCTGCGCCGCCAGCAACACCGACCCGGACGCTACCACCTGTCGCGCTTCTCGAAGGCGGACGGTGCATGGCGCTGGCCGCAGGCGAAGTCGGATTTACCGGACGAACTAGCCTGTCGAGAAGCAAATTATCTGCTTGGCTTGAGAGCGCCTTACGCTTCAACTGCTCCTGCATTTCCTTCTCAGTCTGCAGAAGATTTCCTTGCGGTTCAGACGCCGGCGGAGACGGCGGAAGAGCTTGCTCCTCCGTCGCAGCCGTTTCGTTGCGTTGATTGAGACTGGCGACCAAGGCGTCGCTTTTTTGGCGCTGCCTGTATTGCACGATTCCGATCGAGGTGATGACAATCATTCCCGCGATTGCGACACTCCATCGAAGAACCGGCCAACTTAACCACCGGGCGCGGGCAAGATTGTCGGAAGCGGCCACGGCGACAGTTTCAGTCGCAGGCAAAGCGAACGCGACGACTTCGCGGCAGTCGCTACAATGGGCAAGATGCTCCATTACGCGAGCGCGCTCGGATTGAATCAGTGACTGCTCGGCGAATGCGGTGAGAAGATCGGCATCCGGATGAGCTCCTGCCGCCTCTGTTTCCTGCAAGCGCTTTAGCACGATTTTTGGAACATCTCGCATCTGCGGTTTCCGGCCCTCTTTTCAGTATCTAAATCTCCAGTTCCTTCTAGCCCTTGGCTCGCGGAGCAATCTTTTGCTGAAAGTTCACAGTATTCTCCTTCTCTAAGAACGCCGCAGACGGAGATTCTTGCCCCAAACTGCGTCGAATATTCACGCGCAGATCACGTACGTCCACCTCCAGCCTCTCTTCCGCTTCGCGGCGGTCGATCCCTCGGCGGGTCATGTCCGCCAGGATTTTCTTGCGTAACGACTTAGCGAGTTTGTCGAGCTTGCGGCTGACGGTGGATTCGTGAACACCAAGAATGCGAGCGATCTCAGCCAGCGTGCGTCTATCGAGATAATACTCGGCCAACACCAAACGGTCTTCGCTGGAAAGCGCGGCCAACGCCGCGTCGATGGAGGATTCCAGGCGCGGGTCCGCGGAAGAGACCGGCTCCTGCTCGGGCGCTGCAAACTGCGTGCCGTCTTCGATCTCTTCGTCCAGACTGACCAGGCGTTTCATCCGGCGATAGCGATTCACAAATTCCTGGGCGAGCACAGTCCGAAGCCAGCCTTCCAGCGATCCGCGTCCAGTGAACGAATCGAGCTTCGAGACGCGTTCTCCTTCGCGCGTACTGGTGCCATAGAGTTCGGCATACAGACTGTCAGCGAGTTCGCGGGCGGATGAATCCTCGCGCGCGATGCGCAGTGCAGCCTGATAAAGTTTTTCGCGATAGCGAGTGAGGAAAATCTCCCAGGCGGAGTTGTCGCCGGCGGCGCAGGCCCGGGCAAGAGCGAGCTCATCCACGTGCAGGGTGAGCAGAAACTTGCGAGCCTCGGATTCACTTGCTTCCGCAGGGAGACACTTCGTGGCGACAGAACCCAAGATCGCGGCGAAATGTTCGCAGGTTAGACCGAACTTTTCGCACCCACTTTTCGCGTACAACTCCCCCAGCAGCTCGGCGACCGCCGATTGGACTGGAGCGGAGATCGGTATCGTAGCGCTCACACAGTAGATGAAGATAACGACGGGTCCGTGCTTCTGATGCTACCAATTCATGGGATGCGCGTAACGATAATTTTGTCTGCAAGGTCCTACTTTCTTTTCGTTCTTCCCCCAAGTCGAGTCGAACGGCGCGGAGAGAGCGGCGACAGGGCATTAAGCCTTGACGCGGCGTCCCAGTCCGCCAAGAGGAGGGATAGCTATGGGTGCGAGATTACTTGTGGGCCTAATTGCAACAGCGGCAGTAGCGGGACTTCTCAGTTCGGAACTGCGGTTGGTCCGAGCCGGACAGGAGGAGCCTTTTGCGTCCGGCTATAAAGTGCTGGAGCCGATCCGGAACGGAAGTCTCACGGTGTTTCCGGTAGTCGCTTCCAAATCCTATGCTACAGGTGAGTTTCTCACGCTGGATGAGGGGTTGCGATCCGGGGAGGTGGTGGTCACGGAGTACGGAAATGTGCGCGGGCTGGTGCGGCGGCCTAATTCGCCGGCGATCCAGCGCGATAGTGCCGAGGTGAACCGGCTCGTGCTGGTAAACAATTCGAAGCGTCCGCTGTTGCTTTTGGCCGGCGAGATTGTCGCTGGAGGCAAGCAGGACCGCGTGATCGGCATGGATCGCATCGTTCCATCGGAAAGCGATCCTATTGACCTGAGTGTGTTCTGCGTGGAGCCTGGGCGTTGGGTCGCGAGCAGCGATCGTTTCGGAACGTCCGGGACGACGTACGGCGGAGTTGCCGGCGGCAGCGCCAAGGCAGGCGCTGGGACGCTCATGGCTCAGCCTTCCGTGCGTGCCAAAGCGATGGGCGACAAAGATCAGGGCCAGGTTTGGGCGGAGGTGAGAAAGCAACAGCAGTCGATGGCGATGGAAGTAGCGGGGGCATCGCCTTCGGCGCCGAACGCCGCACCGTTACGCGCTACAAGTTCGTACGCCGTCGTGATGGAGAACAAGGACGTGAAAGAAAAAGTGGACGAGATGGCCAAGCCGATTGAGCAGAACTATCAGAGTCTGATCAAGCAACTGCGAGATCGCAAGGCGGTCGGGGTGGTGGTGGCGGTGAACGGGCGGGTCATCTGGTCCGATGTTTTTGCCAGCACGGAACTGCTGGAAAAATATTGGCCGAAGTTGGTGCGCTCATATGCATCGGAGGCTGTTGCGACACGCGCAAAAGGCGGAGAGGCGACCTTAGCCCAGGCAGAGTCGTTCCTAACACGTATGCAGGGCCGCAGGGAAACAATTGAGAGCGAACCCGGAGTTTTTCGTCACACCGAGATCAACGGCGATGGCTTCAAGGCGTTCGAGCTGACGTCGCTGTTGCCGAAGACGGGCTTTGATGTGCACGTCGCAAAGATGGCTGAGTGACGAGAAGAGACAGCGGTTAGTGGCCAGTGATTCCTGGCTACTAACCGTGACCTCCAATGGAAAACTGGCTCACGACGGTGCGGTCGGCAGGAGGAGATTCCCTCCTTCCATGCTTCAGGGAAGATCGGCGTCCAGAGCGTAAATGTCGCTCGTGCCCAGCTCGCGAAGCACCAGGATGGATCCATCCGGCGCCAAGCCGCTCCAGAATCCCCAATTCCCGGTCAAAGGAAAATCCGGCGCCGGAGCCATGAGTTCGACAGTGCCGTTTGCGACATTGACGCGGTAGACTCCGGTTTTCGCGCGCGCTGGGCCCACGTTGAGAGTCGAGTAGTACACGTACTTGCCATCGGCCGACCAGCTCGGATAGGCCGCGACTTCGGCCAACCGACGGGTTGCGCTGGAGGCCATGTCATACAGAACCAAACTCGCCGATGGCGAGGACAGACCTGCGTAGTATCGGCCGTCGGGAGTCAAAGTTCCGCTGGCGATTCCCAGTGAGCCGGGCAGCAGCGCATCTTTTCCCGTTTTCAAGGTCAAGGAGTGCAGGGTCCATTGCGCGCCCGATTCGTCAGAAGCTGCAAATACGATGGATTGCCCATCCGGGGACCAACCGGCCGGCGATAGCTCCCCCGCCCCGTCCACTACCATCCGTGGAGAACCTCCATTTGCGGAAACCAAATAGAGCTGTCGAGACCCACTGGGACCGGCGGTAACTCCGAATACGATTTGAGTGCTGTCAGGCGACCACCGTGGTGCGGCGGCGCGGAGCGGAGGCGACGTGAGTTGCAGCCGCTCGGAACCGTCGATGCGGCTCCTGACCAGCGTGCCTTCCGGATAAGTGACGTAAGCCATCCATTTGCCGTCGCGCGAAAAGGCAACGTGGTCGATGGATTGGCCGTTTGCGTAGGGCTCGAATTGACGTGAGGGCGCGTCGTAGCGCATCAACTGGCCATGCGGCTGCGCTCCAACCGCATAGATTGTTTTGCCGTCGCTGCTCGGCGTAGGGACAAAATAATCGAGTGGCCCTTCGGTGAGCTGCGTCGGCCGGCTGTCGTTCTTTCGGAAAATGTCATTCTTATCGCGGAGCGCCCAAATATTCCTTGTGCCTTGCCATACGGTGAAGAAGAAGTAGCGTCCATCACGGGTCCAACGCCCGGGCCACGAGCGGCTTGAATTGCTCGAACCGGGGAGCATCCGCTTCACAGCGCCGCTCGATGCATCCACTTGCCACAGCGAGACTCCTGCCTCCGTTGGATCAAGCACCGCAGCCCGAATGAGTTTTCCATCGGGTGACCAGCGGGGCTTGAAAGGAGTTCCCGGGAGGGAGGCGAGCTTTCTTGGATTGCCGCCGTCGCCATCCACCAGATTGAGGCTCCGCGCGGCCTCGTTGGTATAAACGATTGTGCGGCCATCGGGTGACCAAGCGGCATCATCCGCCAAAACGTTTTCGACGCGCCGAGGAGTTCCGGACGGTACAGGCAACCTCCAAAGGATGCGGTGCCAGGCCGGTTCAAGTCCCGGCTCGATCTCCGAAACTAGTACTTCGCCTCCGGAAGGCGCGATGTCGTGGAGTCCTATTTTTGCGAACGCACTTTCGACTGGAAAAACAGAGCCATCCTCCAGGGAAACATATCGAAGCTGATATTCGCCGTTCTCATCGGCGACGAAGTAAATTCGGGAGCCGCTAACCAGGATGCTTCCGGTGGTGACGACTCTTCCCACGTGCGTAACCTGATGGACTCGCGTCAGTCTCGGAGGAGGAATAACGGGGCGGGCTAAAGCAGCGACAAGCACCAGGACCGCGCAACCCGCTAGAGCGAGCAACCAACGCGGCGTTATGGCTCTGGTCTTTGTGCGTGCAATCTGGAATGGTTTTGCGCCAAACTGCGGTGCGTGATCTGCGACGGCTTCGAGAGGCATCACTTTGCCTCCGCTCACAATCTGCAGTTCCGCTCTGCTTTCTGCGGGTTCGATAGCTCTCGCTGCAACATGCGCCGGCGCGATGAACCGGTAGCCGCGGCGAGGGATTGTTTCAATGTAACGAGGCTTTTCGGGATCGTCCCCTAGCGCGGCGCGGATTTCTTTCACACAGAAGTTGATGCCGCCCTCGAAGTCTACAAACGTATTGTCACCCCAGAGCGATTGCCGGATTTTCTCCCGGGTCACGATTTGGCCGGGACATTCAGCGAGCAGTAGGAGCACTCGGAAGGGCTGCGGGTGCAACTTCACGGAGATGCCAGCCTTGTGCAGGCTACCGTGCGCGGCGTCCAGTTCGTAGGCACCGAACCGAATTACCGATGGTGGCTGAGCTGGGGAAGCCATTTGGACTCCAGCGAGAAGTTGGGGGATTTTACCACCTAATTAATACGCAAGCAGGGGAATCTTCCGCGGGAGGTCGGTCGATAGAAGTCATAAAGCTTCAGCGGGTTGCCCTCTCATATCTCTCTCAGATGAATTTCAGTCTTCCTATCATTGGCAATTTCGAACCCCTCCGCTAGCTTCCGTCTGGATCGATATGCCCTCGACCACTAAACGGAGGACGCCCGTGAATATCAGGATAGCCCGGCTCATCTTTGCCATGTGCGCAATCGCAGCGCTCACAATTCCGACGAGGATCTACGGACAGTCGGAAAAAGGGAAGCATCACCATTACAAGCTTATCGACATCGGAACCTTCGGCGGGCCGCAGAGCTATATAAACGGCTTCGAATACCATGGCGCGGTCCAAACCTTGAACGATGCAGGGACGCTCACGGGATGGGCGGATACTTCCATGCTGGATCCCAATTGCCTGTTGGGCAACGCCTTCGGGAACTTCTGTTTCAACTTCGACCAACCCCTGTCGTGCGCCGAGGCGATTGGATGCCCGGGCCATGTTTCTCACGCATTTCAATGGCAGGACGGTGTCAGAACAGAACTCGAACCCCTGCCAGGCGGCCTAAACAGCGCTACTGCCTGGATCAGCGCGAACGGCCTCATCGCGGGAACCTCCCAGAATGGAGAAACTGATCCGCTGGATCCAGGCTTCCCGGAAGACCAAGCTGTACTCTGGAAGAACGGCAAGATCATCAGCCTGGGAACGTTGCCCGAAGGCGGATTCGAGAGCGGGGCCCAAGGCGTCAACAGCCGAGGCCAGGTGGTAGGGTGGGCGGATAATACAGTTCCCGATCCAAATTCAATGGCACTGTTGTCCACGCTTTTCAACTTTTACGCACCCATTTATCCGTTTCAGTCAAGGGCGTTTCTTTGGCAAGACGGAGTGATGCAGGATTTGGGTACTCTGGGCACCGGAACCGACGCGTACGCCATGGCCATTAATGAGCAAGGGCAAGTAATCGGCATCTCGTACACGAACTCGACACCGAACGCAGTTACGACTCAGTGCTCAACTGGACCAATCCCGACTCAGGACCCGTTCCTCTGGGAGAACGGCAAAATGATCGACCTCGGAACGCTGGGGGGCACCTGCGGTATTCCAGCGTGGATAAACAACTTTGGTGAGGTGGTGGGAAGCTCCGACTTAGCCGGAGACCAGAATGCCCACGCTTTCCTATGGACGAAGCGAAGGGGCATGCAGGACTTGGGCACCTTGGGAGGAAGTTCGTCCGGTCCCTCCATGATCAATGATCTCGGGGAAGTTGTCGGAGGATCAAATTTGCCGGGCGACAATCAGTCCGACGCGTTCCTCTGGGACGGAAAGATGCACGACCTCGGAACTATCGAGGGCTGCGCTGCTGCGCTTGCGATTAACATGCGGAGCCAGGTTGTCGGCAACTGGGGTGATTTCCCCAATTGCGACGCGGGTGCGTTCCTTTGGGAGAACGGAGGCCCGATCGTTGACCTGAGCACTCTCATTTCTCCTCCCACCAAGCTTTCTGTGGGAGTGATCGGCATCAACGATCGGGGTGAGATCGCGGGCAACGCAGACAACGCCAGCGGTATCGGCCATGCGATCCTCTTGATTCCGTGCGACGAGAATCATCCCGGCATCGAAGGCTGCGACTACAGTCTTGTAGATTCGGCTACCGTTGCTGAAGTTCACCCAACGCAAATCACTCAGGCAACGGCTTCGAGCCAGGCCAAGTTGTCCCCGGTAGGAGTGATGGCGCGATTTGGGCCTGCGCGGGCCCGCGGCAATCGTCGATTCGCGACGACACCAGCTTCACCGCAGTAGTGTGAGCGAAAGCGTCTGCACCGTCTTCGCGCGTGGCGAGTAAGTCTTGGGGAGCGTCATGAAAAAATCTCTGCTGATTCTAATCTTGGTCTTCGGTTTCTGCCTCCTCAGCGCTTGCGGCGGCGGGAGTGGATCGACTCCCCCTCCTCCCCCATCAGCCACTCATTTTTCTGTGACGGTTCCCGCCACGGCCACCGTCGGGACGGCGTTCAGCTTCACCGTGACTGCGCTCGATTCTTCGAACAACGTAGCGACCAGCTATTCGGGGACAGTGCACTTCACGAGCGCCGACAGCCAAGCTGTGCTGCCCGCCAACTCGATGCTGGCGAACGGTACGGGAACTTTTTCAGCCACGTTGAAAACTGCCGGCGGGCAAACTATTACGGCGACCGACACGGTCAAGGGTTCGATCACCGGCACTTCGAGTTCGATCACCGTCGGCGGCAACCAGGTGAATCAACTTGCAATCACATCGGGTGCCCCTCCCGCCGGAACGGAAGGAATCGTTTACAATAGCCGCCGGGGCCAGGAATGCCTCCGAACCGAACCCGGATGCTTTTGTAGGGGCATTCCCGGGGACGGCACTGTGTGCTTTACTGTTCTGAGTGGTTTCACGCTCACAGCCTCCGGCGGAGTGTCACCTTATAATTGGACTTGGGCCCCGTCGCCAAATTCTTCACTGCCTCCGGGTATGAGTCTTAGCCAAGCTGTGATTGCCGGTACGCCGACTGCGGCCGGTACCTTCAACGTAGTTGTAACGGTTACCGACTCGGCTGCACCGCCATCACATGAAAGCGCAACTTACTCCATCACCATCGCTCCACCGGCCCCGCCTGCAATTAATCCGGTGTCACCGGCAATCGGGACGCTTAATTCGCCGTATCCTGGATTCCAATTTACCGCGAGCGGCGGAGCACAGCCGCTTACCTGGAGCGAAACGGGCGCGCTTCCTAGCGGGCTGCAGTTGAGTACCAGCGGATTACTTTCCGGAATACCAACCGCAGCGGGATCTTTCCCGATCACTGTTATGGCAGAAGACTCCGACGGCCAGAATTCCGCGCCAGTGAACTTTACAATCCAGGTTCTTACGGAGGGCTTTGCATTGACCGGCAGCATGGAAACGCAGCGAGTCTGGCACACTGCGACATTGCTGCAAGATGGGAATGTGCTGGTAACTGGAGGAGCGAACAACACAACGTTACCCACCACTGCGGAACTTTACGATTCCGCCACTAAGAAATTCACGCAGACTACTGGCAGCCCAACCACGCCGCGGACTAATGCAACAGCGACCCTGCTATCGAGCGGCAAAGTGCTCATCGCCGGAGGGAAAGCGGCTAACGGCGGCGAGCTTACGACGGCCGATATCTACGATCCCGCGTCCGAAACATTCGCGGCAAGCACCAACACCATGTCAGACAGTCGCGCTTACCACACGGCTACCCTGCTCAACGACGGCACTGTACTCGTTGCTGGAGGATTGGATCTTGCCGGAGACGCGAGCGAAGCTCCGGTGGCGTCCGCCGAGATTTACGATCCCGCGACGAATTCGTTCAGCTTGACGGGGCCAATAACCGAAGGGCGATATTTCCACACGGCAACGCTTCTGGCGAACGGCATGGTGCTGATCACCGGCGGCTTAAACCTGCGAGAACCGATAGCGACCGCGGAAATCTATAATCCCGCCACAAAGACTTTTACTGCAACGGGGATGATGACGACGGCTCGGCTGGGTCACACAGCCACTTTGCTGGGCAACGGCCAAGTGCTGGTGGCGGGCGGCGCCGGAAGCCTCGGAGGAGCGGCAATGAACACGGCCGAACTGTTCGACTCGAGCGCTGGTACATTCACTGCAACAAATGTGATGACCAGCGCGCGCAGCGCTCATACGGCGACGCTTCTCCAGAATGGCCAGGTACTCGTCGCGGGCGGCGCCGGCTTTTTCTACGGGAGTGGAGAGAGCAGTTCGATGTCGTCGGTTGAACTGTTCGATCCGTCCACGGGGAATTTTACCCCGACAGCCGACATGACCACTGTCCGCGAATCGCACACCGCGACACTGTTGAATTCAGGGCAGGTTCTCGCTGTGGGCGGTTCCAATGGCACATTGGGCTTCTCGACGGCAACAACCGTGTTGGCCACCGCCGAGCTCTACCACTAACGCACCGATCGGGGTGGATGGGGCTTGAGCCGGGATAAGTGGGATAATCGAAAGTCGGCGCGCCGTTGCTAGCCGCCGTATTTCCATGGGGAATCGTTTACCACGAGTGGCACTACCGTCCCGCGATTACCGGCTTCGACGACTTCCAGGACCACAATGGCGTGGTCGCCGTAATCGTCGCAGGTATCAACGAGCTTACATTCCAGATACGCGCTGAGGTTTTTCAAGACAGGGGCGAAATTTTTTCCTTCGGTGAAGGGCTCACCGTTCAGGAGGCCGTCGGATTCCTTTGTTGTGGAGAAGAATTTTTGCGCGAGATCCTGTTGGCCGGCTCCAACGATATGCAAAACGGCGACTCCGCTCGCTCTCAGACAGCGAAAGACGTTACCGTCTTTTCTCAATGCGGCCATTACGAGCGGGGGCTGAAAGGAGACCTGTGAGACCCATGTGACTGTCGCAGCTCCGTAGTCGTCACCGTTCCGGGATGTCAGTACATAGATCCCATTCGTCAGCAGGCGCAGAGTGTCTTTTTTGGCTTTTGCGTCCATGGTTCTTGAGCATCTTACTCCAGGGGATAAATCCCGGCTCGGGGTTTTTGCCGCCCGGAACTTGATAATGTTTCGGCCGAGCGAGCGGAGTGGCGTTCTGCTTCGGTTGGAGACTGCAGAGTAAAATAGCACTACAAGTTTAATCGAGCTGTGATATCTGGTACTCGGACTTTACAGAAAGGTCCGCAGACTCCTTATGGGCTTTGAAAGCAGCGTCCGATCAATTTGAGGTGAAGCTCCACGTTTTTATGTTTTGGATGGCTGTACTGCCTCCGGTTCCACCTGTGAACCCGACAAACGCGGTGCTTCCACCAATGGTCTGCGAGATGTTCACCGGGAAACTGGTGGTGAACGTTTTGTTCGCGGTGCTGTCGGTGATGGTCAGGGCCAGAGTGGTGCCGTTATAGGTG
>Ga0209330_1000205_pt1 | contig 28765 bp, 20 predicted proteins | sample JacPinW_OM2H0_O3_FD_187969 | JGI IMG/M metagenome (GOLD analysis project Ga0209330, IMG submission 187969) | Forest soil microbial communities from Algoma, Ontario, Canada - Jack Pine, Ontario site 1_JW_OM2H0_O3 (SPAdes) (version 2) | ecosystem: Environmental > Terrestrial > Soil > Boreal...
GAACGTCGCGGTTCCCGCGGACGCGCAAGTGATCGACGCAGCGGGGCTGGAGGTTTACCCGGGAATGTTCGATCCGATCACTCAGATTGGATTGAACGAAGTGGGTGCGGTTTCCGCCACAGTGGATGCGCGCGAGCTCGGCTCGTTCAACCCTGAACTCATCGCCGCCACAGCAGTTAATCCGGCCACGGCACACATTCCTGTGACGCGCGCGAGCGGGATAACCGAAGTGATCGCGGTGCCGGGTATCGGCGGATTCGATTCGGAAGGCGGCGGAGTGATCACCGGCCAGGCTTCGGCGTTCAATTTGGCGGGCTGGACGATGGAGGAAATGAAAATTAACACTCAGGTCGCGATGGTGGTTAATTGGCCTTCGATAGAGACGCGCTCATTCGATTTTTCGACTTTCAGCTTCAAGGAAAAACCTTATACGGAAGCAAAGAAGGAATACGAGAAGTCTGTGAATGAAATAAGCGACTGGCTTGTGCGCGCCCGGCACTACTCGCAAGCGAAAGAGAAAGGGTCACCGGATCTGTTCGTGCGCGATTTGAAACTCGAGGCACTCGTGCCTGTGGTGCAAGGAAAACTTCCAGTGCTGGTGGTGGCCGATGAAGCACGAGACATTCGCAACGCCATCGATTTCTGCACAAAACAGAATCTGAAAATGATTCTGGCATCCGGCTCGGAAAGTTGGAAAGTGAAAGACCTGCTGAAAGAAAAAAAGATTCCGGTGATTCTGGGTCCTACCGAAAGGCTGCCCGAAAAACAGGACGATCCATACGACAAGCCCATGACCCAGCCGGCCGAACTAAACGCGGCGGGAATTCCATTTGCGTTCTCGAGCTTCGGGACATCTTTTTCACGCCGGCTTTCGCAGTATGCCGGAACGGCGGTAGGTTATGGCTTGCCTCACGACGAAGCTTTGAAAGCTGTTATGTCAAATGCCGCGCAAATCTTCGGACTCGCCGATCAAATCGGAACGCTCGAGCCCGGAAAGCTGGCCAACATTATTGTGACAACCGGAGACCCGCTCGAAATTCAAACTCAGGTTCGCTATCTTTTCATCAAGGGACAGCTCACGAGCACGGATAACCGCCATCGCGATCTGTACGAACAGTACCGCAAACGCCCTGCGCCGCCCCGGTAGAGCTGTCTTCCGCTTCCTTTGAAGCCAGCGGGCTGGGGGAGCGCCCAATTGCAGTCTGATCTTTTCCGCTCGCTTCATCACTGGGAAGCGAATCCCACTGGTCTTACAGCGTGCCCAAACAGTCCACCCTGAGTACCTTCGTACCATTGCCGCACATTCGTCCAGCCCTGAAAAATGCATGTATCACTGGGGTTACACCTTTTTGGGGGGAGACGGCGTACTGCCGGTATAACAATGGCGCCACTAACGAAGGACGCATTAGAAAGAACAAATTCGGCTGCCGAAGCTGGCGGATCAGCTCCTGGAACTTCGACGAAGTCAGACCAGGCTGGGCACCTGCGCGCTGACGCGGTGTCCCTCGAAGTCCCAGTCAAAGTTCACGGCTCGCGAGTAACTGAAGTCGTGCGCGGAGTCACGCCGCACACCCAGCCGTTCGAAGAACAAACCAGCACCATGATCGTGTTCCCGCAAGGTGCCGTGATCCGAATGTCCACGTCCGTCAACGTGGGTCAGATGCTCGTAGTCACAAACCAGAAATCGCGCCAGGATGCGATCTGTCGCGTGGTGAAGGTCCGCACATTTTCGAATCTGCAAGGCTACGTCGAAGTGGAATTTACGCATAAACAGCCGGGGTATTGGAGCGTTTACTTTCCGTCAGAGGGTCCGGCAACTGCGAACAAGTCTGCGCAACCGGCTGCAGTAGAGTCGCCAGCACCCGCCATCAAGAGGCCGCCCGTTTCGTCTGCGCCGGACATTTCCTGGGCGCCGGCACCGCCAGCCAATACAGTCGCGGAAAAGCCGGTTGAAGCGGCCCCGTTCGCGGCCGTAAAGCCGCCGGTTGTGGCTTCGCAAATCGTTTCGCCGGCTAAACCGGAACCGTCATTCATTTCGATTGGACGACAAGAACAGGTGCAGCCTGCCGCGTCGACAATTACGCCGGCGCCAGCACCGCCCGTCACACCCAAATTTGAAACTTTGAAGAGAGCGCCTGCACAGGAAAAAACTGATACAGAAAGCGCGATTAATTTCTCAACCGCACCTGTAGTTGAAACTCCCTCCACGATTTCATCGACGGAGTTGCATGAGACGGCTCCAACAGCGCCCTCCGTCCCGGAATATCAGTTCAGCTCCGACGATTCCGCTGAACCGGGTCAATCGGCACCCGCAGCGTCCGATGAAAGCGTTCGCAGTTCATTCGGAAGTCTGTCCGGCGGCGCGACTCTTAACGCCCGTGCGACGTCCTCTCCCGAAAGCATACTGGGTTCTTACACCGAAGCCTCTGCCCATTCGAAAACACCTACGGGACAGAACTGGACTTTGATAGCCGCTTGCTTGGCCCTGTTGCTTGCCGCCGTGGGAGCCGGAATTTTCTACATCCGCACGAGTAACAGCAGCGCAAAATCAAATCAGCCAGCGGTCAGTCAACCGGCTCCGGCAGCTCAGACGAATTTGAACGCGCCCCAAGTTCCGGAAGCGACCGTGGCATCTCCCAGGACCTCCAATTCGAGTCGTGGAGTGGTAGCAAACACGCCGCCCAACATAACCGCCAACGGAAATGCGGCAGCGGGAAGTCACGATACATCGGATTCTTCAAACCGTCCCGGCGCGCCCGCGAAGCAGGAAGCTCCGCGCGTCACCTCCGATATGATGAATGCGACTTTGAACTCTCATCCGGTGAGCTCGCAACGAACCGGTGCTGGCGAAAGCGATGCCGCACCGTCAGTTGATGCAACGTCACAGCCACCCGCGTCCGCAGGCGGTGCGCTGCCGGGAGTTATCGGTTCATCAGACGTCGCCTTGCCACCCGCGCCCGAGATAAAGCCGGAAGGTCCCGTTAAGATAGGCGGGCTGGTAAGGGAGCCGAAGCTTTTGTCCTCGACTCTCCCGATCTATCCAACTTTTGCCAAAGAAGCGCATGTCGAGGGTGATGTTGTCATTCGTACCACGATTGACAAAAATGGAAGCGTAACCCACATGGAAGTTGTTTCGGGACCCACGATGCTGCGCCAGGCAGCGCTCGACGCGCTCGGCCGTTGGAAGTACGTGCCGTCAAAACTCGATGGACAGCCAGTGTCCGTTCAAATGCTGGTAACCATCAAGTTCCACCGTTAGTTTCGACTCTCTCCGTACAAGTGCCCACCGCCGAACCGTCGGGGCGCGGGACACTCCGCGTGCTGGTTCTTTTTGAACGCTCATGCATCCAATGTAGTATCTTTACGTTTGCAATCGAGTCGGTTGCGTGCCGAGGTGATCGATGCGCGAAGCTGTGATTGTCAGTTCTGTTAGAACTCCAGTGGGCAAAGCTACTAAAGGAGTGCTGCGCGCCACGCGGCCCGATGACTTGGCGGCAGTTGTCATTAAGGAGGCGGTTTCCCGCGCGCGAGGACTGGATCCGAAAGAAATTGAAGACGTCATTCTGGGCTGCGCGATGCCCGAGGCCGAGCAGGGAATGAACGTGGCGCGGATTGCATCCTTGCGCGCCGGATTGCCCGTGGAAGCTTCCGCGATGACGATTAATCGCTTCTGTTCTTCGGGACTTCAGGCCATCGCTCTGGCTGCGGAGCGCATCATGGCGGGCCAGGGAGATGTTGCTGTGGCTGGCGGCACAGAATCCATGAGCATGGTGCCAATGGGTGGCAACAAAGTCTCGCCGAATCCTTCGCTGATGGACAGCTACCCCGACGCCTATCTAGGAATGGGGCTCACCGCGGAAAATCTCGCGAAAAAATACGGCATCACTCGCGAGCAGTCCGATGAATTTTCATTCGCTAGCCACCAGAAAGCCCTCGCTGCCATCGCTGCAGGAAAATTCAAGGATGAAATCGTGCCGGTCGGTGTGAGTAACGTCAGTTTCGAAAGTAACGGAAACGGGTCTTCGAATGGAACGAAGCCGAAAACTGTGAAGGTGAATTTCGACACCGATGAAGGCCCGCGAAGCGATACTTCCGTGGAAGTGCTCGGAAAGCTGAAGCCTGCGTTTCACGCGCGCGGTGTGGTGACTGCGGGGAACAGCTCGCAGATGAGCGATGGCGCTGCCGCGGCTGTGGTGATGAGCGCCGAGCGTGCACGAGCGCTTGGAGTGAAGCCTCTCGCGCGATTTCTCGCCTTTGCCACAGCGGGATGCCTGCCGGAAGAGATGGGTGTTGGTCCGGTGTATGCAATTCCGAAAGCGCTGAAGATTGCGGGACTGACTCTCGATCAAATTGACGTGATCGAGCTAAATGAGGCATTCGCCGCGCAGTCGCTGGCGGTGATCAAACTTGCCGGCCTGGATCCTTCGCGAGTCAACGTGAACGGCGGCGCGATAGCTCTGGGCCATCCGCTCGGCTGCACTGGAGCGAAGCTGACGGCCACGATTCTGCGCGAGCTCGAGCGGCGCAACGCGCGCTACGGCTTGGTAACAATGTGTGTTGGCGGCGGCATGGGTGCCGCGGGGATCTTCGAGCGCGTCTCGTAATCACCCACGTTACTAGTGTGCCGATCCAGCAGTGAACGCGACCTATTTGGTTGCCGGCTTGAAAAGTCCTACCGTATTTCCTTCAGGATCCTGCATCCACGCAAATTTTCCTGAAGGAATATCAACCGGCGGCACCAGCATCTTTCCACCCAAGGTCGTGGCCTTATCCAGATACGCTTGGACGTCATTTACCTGGACATAAAAAATCGTGTAGTGATACGGCTCGTGGCCGAGCGTGGTGAAGTGCCCGCTGACGGCGTCTCCGGTATCAATCATCACAGCCGGGCCCATCGGCCCCAGCTTCCAGTCAAACAAGCTGGAGTAAAAATCCTGAGTCTTCTTGCTATCGCGGCATCCGATTTCGAAGTGAACCACTGGATTTCCCATACGTCTCCTTGTTGTGCGAGGATTCTCTTTAGACTTTTCGCCCTACCTTCTGTTCAATTGCGGCGCGCGCGAGTGAGTTTCGATATTCGATAATCGGCCAATATAATCGCGGAAAGCTTTGTCCTGCAACGCGAAATTTACCTTCAGCGATCGAGGGCCACAAAACTTCGGTTTTATCGTAGAATTGGACGACTATTCGGTTGTTCAACGGAGGACAGCATCATGGCGACCACAACTGTTTCGGCGGCACTCAACCGCGGCGGCGCTTTTTTGATTACATCTTGCCGGCCCGAGGATATTTTTACTCCCGCTGATGTCTCTGACGACCAGCGCCTGGTCGGCCAAACTGCTGAAGAATTCGTGCAAAAAGAAGTCGTGCCGGAAATCGCTGCGCTCGAGCAGCACAAAGAAGGGCTGATGGCGCACATGCTGAAGAAGGCGGGCGAAATCGGCCTTTTGGGTGGCGCGATTCCCGAGGAGTTCGGCGGTTCGGGCCTCGACAAAGTAGCCTCCACCGTCCTTGCGGAAAAACTTTCCGGTTATGGGTCCTTTGCGGTTTCGCACGGAGGCCACTCCAGTATCGGAACGATTCCGATCGTGTACTTCGGTACCGAAGAGCAGAAGAAGAAATATCTCCCGAGAATCGCGACCGGCGAGCTGCTCTCCTGCTACTGCCTCTCCGAGCCGCAGGCCGGATCGGATTCGCTCGCTGCACGCACACGCGCCGTGCTTTCGCCGGACGGAAAGAACTGGATTCTGAACGGCCAAAAGATGTGGATTACGAACGGCGGCTTCGCCGATGTCTATATCGTATTTGCGAAGATTGACGGGGAAAAGTTCTCCTGCTTCATCGTGGAACGCGGAGCTCCCGGCTTCTCGGTCGGCGCGGAAGAAAAGAAAATGGGTATCAAGGGCAGCTCCACCGTACCAATATTTTTCGAGAACACACCGGTACCCAAAGAAAATCTTCTGCACGAAGCGGGACGCGGCCATATCGTCGCATTCAACACTTTGAATGTCGGCCGTTTTTCGCTCGGCGCTTCATGCCTGGGCGGAGCGAAGAAAGTGCTGGAAGTTTCATCGAAGTATTCCAAGGAACGAACCGCGTTCGGCAAACGGCTTTGCGATTTCGGGCTGATCAAAGCGAAGCTCGGCGAAATGGCGATTCGCATGTATGCCGTCGAATCCATGATTTACCGGTCCGCGGGAATGGTTGAAGCGGCAGTCGCAAACCCAAAGCCCGGCACGGATAAAACGCAGCAAGCTATGCAGGTTCTCGAGGAATATGCGATCGAAAGTTCTATCAGCAAAGTGGTTGGCAGCGAAACGCTGGATTACTGCGTCGACGAAGGAGTTCAGATCTTCGGCGGCTACGGTTTTCACGAAGACTACCCGGTGGCACGCGCGTATCGCGACAGCCGTGTGAACCGTATCTTTGAAGGCACTAACGAAATCAACCGGATGCTCATCGTCCAAATGCTGATGAAGCGTTCGATGGCAGGCATCCTGCCGTTGATTCCGGCAGCGATGAAGCTGGCGGACGAAGTGCTCGCCGGCCCGTCGTTTGAGGAGTCTGAGACCGGACCGTTTGCCGAAGAAGAGCGCTCGCTGGCTCAGGCCAAGAAGATCTTCCTGCTCGCAGCGGGAACGGCCGTACAGAAATTCCGCGAAAAACTTGCCGACGAGCAGGAACTCGTTGCGTCGCTGGCCAATGTGGCGATGGAGGTGTACGCCATGGAATCTACCCTCCGGCGGGCCCAGAAGGCCTCAGCCAAGCGCGGAGAATCCGCGAACGTGATGTGCGACGCGGCCCGGGGATTCATATACGACGCAATGGACCGCGTCGAGAAACAAGCTCGCACAGCGCTCGCCGCGACAGTTGCCGGTGACATGTTGGTAACTCAACTTGCGGTGCTGCGGCGTTTTGCTAAGCATGCTCCTATCGACACGATCGCGATCAGGCAGCGCGTCGCGGATGCCGTGCTGGCCCAGGATCGCTATCCGTTCGAAGGGCGCTAGGCTTGAAAAACTGATCCGCTTGAGGCGAAACAAAACGCAAGCGAATTTGCTGTAGCCGAAAAGCGGCAACAAAAAAAGTCCGCTCAAGCCGTGTTGAATCAATCAGCACTTGTTCTCATTGCGGAAACCCTTTTCTCTTTTAACTCCGTTTGGACTCCGAATTCGCTCACGCCGGTCGATTTTCAATGACTTATGGGTCCTCCCTTTTGGTCTCCCGCTTGCTTCTACGTGACTGAGGCAAACGAGGGCAAATGAAAATCATCCTGGGCAGGCTCAACAAGTTTGTAGCTGGAGTCGCTGCGAAGGCGAAAGTGCGCAAGGGGACGTTAACCGCGCTTGGAATTTTCTTCGTCTTGCAGCTCTATTTTGTGCGCGAGTTGCTCGCTGCTGAGTTGTTATTCGCTCTCGCGTTTGGTGTGCTGCTGATTATCGGTGGGACTGCTTACGCTCTGGGAGCCATCGGTGAGCGAGGGCTGGATCTGGCGGAAGCCGGAATTCGCGTGCTCGCACGTTCGGCCCGCCGGGGATATGGCCTGGTGGACGAACTCAGCAGAAAGTCCTTCCGCCACGCACGTTCAGAGTCTGCGCAGTAATCACGCGCGATTTGTTCCATATTAATAACTGAGCCGCGGGCGCAATTTTATTCGCCGTCCGCGGCCTTCTCTCAGGGTTCCTCCTCAAAATCTGCTTAAAGAGCTTTTCCCCGCTTGTCTGGAGATCTTCGCCAAATCTACGCCCCAAGGCTCGCGATATTTTCGTTTCCTGACGATTCCCGGGCTACGGGCGCTTCCACGTTAGACAGGGAACCGGGCGAAGGAACGAACTGGCAGGGACGGGGCGGTTCAGGTAAAATAAACACTTTGTGGAGAGTGAATTGACTTTAACGAATATACAAGGCACTTCGAACGGGGGCAAAACGCTGGTGCGTGTCCGGCCCCGCGGATTCTGCGCGGGCGTGGTTCGAGCGGTGGACATCGTCGAACTCGCGCTCGAAGCTTACGGCCGCCCGGTTTACGTTCATCACGAAATCGTGCATAACCGTTACGTGGTGGATCAATTGCGGCGCCGTGGCGCAATCTTCGTGGAATCGATCGAGGAAGTCCCTGTCGGCGCGGTTCTTGTCTTCAGCGCTCACGGCGTGCCACCGCGTGTCCGTACGGAAGCCCAGGAACGGCAACTGCGCGTCATTGATGCCACGTGCCCGCTGGTAACGAAAGTCCATTTGGAAGCGCTTAAGTTTGCGCGCGAGGGCCGCACGCTGATTCTGATCGGCCATCGCGATCACCAGGAAATCGTGGGAACGTCTGGAGAAGCCCCGCTGCAAACCGTAGTTGTTGGCAGTGTGGAGGAAGTGGACCAGCTCGAAGTAAAAGACCCAAATCGCCTTGCGTTCCTTACGCAAACCACCCTGTCGCTCTACGACACGCAGGAAATCGTTGCGCGTTTGCGGCACCGGTTTCCGACCATCGTCGGACCAGCTTCGGACGACATCTGTTACGCGACGCAGAATCGCCAAGAAGCGGTAGAGGCGCTGACGCGCGAGGTGGAGTTGATATTCGTGGTTGGTTCAGCGAATAGCTCGAATTCGAACCGGCTGGTTGAAGTGGCGAAACGCGCAGGCGTGGCGGCGCGTCTGATTGAAGATTCCAATGACATAGACGCTTCCTGGCTTACAGGAGTAAAAACCCTGGGATTGACGGCTGGCGCCTCTGCTCCCGAAATTCTGGTGGAGCAGGTGAGCCAGCGGCTTTCAAATTTCGGATTTACGAATCATCGCGATCTCGACCTGATCAGAGAAGACGTGCGCTTTACATTGCCGCCGGAGCTTGCAGCTCGGCAAAACCCGGTGGCGCAGTAGTCTGGGCGTTGCGGGTGCGTGTAAACAAAGTCTAAGGAGCTTTTGAGTGGCGGTTAAAGTAGTCCGCCAGCCGAATAAGATTGCGGTGCTCGGCGCGCCCACCAGCGCGGCCGTACTCTCGCCTGGGCATGAAGGCGCGCCCGCCGCGCTACGCGCTGCCGGATTGGTCGAGAGGCTAAGTTCGATTGGTTATGTAGTCGCCGATCTTGGCGATGATCCGCCTCAACAATTCAAACCTGACGAGAACAGCCCACGTGCGCGAAATCTTCCCGGCGTCCTTGCCGCAATCGAAGCCCTGAAACCTCGCGTTGAGCAGGCCGTGAAATCCGCTGCTCTTCCGCTGATTCTAGGAGGAGATTGCTCGATTGCGCTCGCCACTGTTGCCGGCGTTCGCCGCTATTTCCGCCATGTCAGCATGATTTATATAGATCGCGATGCCGATTTGAACACGCCGGCTTCGACGCCTTCGGGCTGCGTGGACGGCATGGTGGTCTCTCATCTCACCGGCCGCGGCGCTCCGGAGCTCATCCGATTTTGGGGTGAACCGCCGTTGGTGCGCGAGCCGGATCTCGCACTTTTTGGAGTCGAGCGTCTCGATCCTCCCGAAGAGGATTTGCTGCGACAATCGCCGCTCCGGCGTTATCTGGCGAAGGATGTGAAGCGCAAGGGCGCGACGGTGGCTGCACAAGAAGCACTTGATAGAATCCGCGGCAATGGCAACGAGTTCATATTGCACCTGGACGTGGACGTGATCGCGGATTTTCATGCCACGAATTATCCAGGAAGCGGCGGCTTGAGTATTGAAGAAGTTCGCGAAGCTCTGCTGGTTTTTGTGCAACAGAAACATCTCGCGGCGATCGAAGTAACCGCTTATAACCCCACGAAAGACTCGGACGGGCGCGCGGCGAAGATGATTGTCGATTTGTTGGCTGAGGTTCTTGCCGCGAGGCTGGACAAACTGAATGCGGCGGCCTCTGTTCCGGTTACTGAAGTCGCTGCCGCAAGCGCGCCCACAGTCAAGCCGCCCGCGGAAGCGCAAAATGTGGTACCTGCTCAGGGTGGCCACGAGGCACCCTTACCCTCGCCCGAGGCGGGCGAAGCTTGGTCTTCTGATTCGCTTGACACCGAGAACGAGCCGGAACCGGATGAATCAGATTCCGCAGGCCGCAAGCTTGGGCGAGCGGCATCGTCCGGCGAGTCAGATGGGTCCTCTTCCTGAACGAATCCCTGCCCGTAAATCAAACTTGATGTTCAAAGTCGCCAACTCATGAGATTCCATCCCGCCGTGATTATTTTCGATGTGGACGGCGTTTTGGTGGACACCCGAGGCTCATTTCAACGCACCACGCTTGAAACTGTAAAATTCTTCACGGGCAAACGGGTTACGCGGCGAGAACTTCATCGCTGGAAAAATCGCCCGGGCTTCAACGATGATTGGAAACTCTCCACCGCTTGGGTGAAAGCGCTCGGACGAAATATTGAATACGAGGAAGTAAAACGTAAGTTCGTCGAACTCTACTGGGGCGAGAACGGCAAGGGAAACGTGGCGCAGGAGAAGTGGCTGCTGCCCCCGGCGAATTTGCGGCGCCTTTCAAAACTTGCTGAACTGGATATTTTTACCGGGCGGATTCGCCGGGAACTTGATTACACCTTGGACCGTCGCGGCATTCGTGATTTTTTTCACAAAATTGTCAGTGTAGAGAATGTGAAGCGGCCAAAACCGGCGCCCGACGGTCTGCTGCGGATTCTAGATGGGCGCGATCCCAGCGATGCCTTGTATGTGGGAGACAACGTGGATGATGCCCTTGCCGCTCAGGCGGCAAAAATGCCGTTCGTAGGCATTCTGCCGCGGGAGAGCGAGGAACGCCGTCAGCGTGGTACTCGTCTCCGCAAGCTTGGCGCTTTAACTATCCTGAGTGATGTCAAAGAGTTAGAAGGTTGGCTAAACAAACAGCTCGGCCACTCAAACCCTCCTATTACCTCTGACCTATCGGCTTCATAGCCCAAGGGTTAGTACTAATCACGACACCCGTACCATTGCAGGTTGCGTCCCTAAACTCCATTCTTTCATGTAGAGGCGGGGCTTTAGCCCCACATTTATGGCTACGAATTCCAATACTCGTCCCGCAGCTGCTCGCGCGTTCGTGCGCAGCCTCAACATCTTGCTGAAATTCGCACGGATGTACGACTTTGGCCACCCACGCACTGTAAAACAGTTCGAAACAGGTTGGAGCGAGCTGCGCACCGCGCTCGGTTCAGGCTCGGAAAACGAGGCTGGGGTACTGCTGGGCGTATCCGGTGATCAACTTCTGCTCGATGGCACGCCATTGGAATCGGCTGCAGCCGAAAAGAGTTTTGCGAAGATGCTCTCGGCCGCAGGCATCGCCAGCATTCATTTTTCCCCCAAAGTGACCCAGGCAAGCTTGGCACGATTTGTGCGTGGCTTTCCGACCGGCACTGGCGCAAAACCGGTGCAACTGGCCGAGCAATTGAAGGCTGCGTTGCAAGGCGATCCGCACATTCACGTTAACGAAGTATGTTTTGTGCCGGCTGACTCTGCCGTAGCCAAATCCACAATTGCAGCGCAACTTGCCGCGCGCACACTGGGCTTGGATTCCGAGAAGTCCGATGAGCTTTTCAACGATCCCGAGAGGCTTTTGCAGCTGATCATTGCCGCGGAAGGAACGCAAGGTTCCGGCAGCGGTCCCAGGGTTGGCGGACTCGGCGGAAATAACGGCGGCGATGGGGACGGCAGCGGCGACGCCACCAGCGGCGGTGGATACGGCAGCAGTGGCAGCGGAACCGGAAGCGGGTTTGGAAACGGCGGCAGCGGGAGCGGCTCTGGATATGGCTCCGACGGATCTAGGTCCGGCCGTGACAACAGTAGAACAGGCAGCGGCTTTGGCAGCGGCGGCAGTGGCAACGGTTCCGGTTATGGAGCAGAGGGTTCCGGAACGGAGAGTGGGTCTGGCGGTGCCGGTACGGGAACGGGCAGAGGTTCCGGCGGTGGTGGAAACGGGACTGGCTTTGGCGGCGAAGGTTCGGGCACTGGATCTGGTTCCGGACGCGGCGGCAGCGGTGTCACGTCAGGCGGAGGAGAAGGAGCGGGGCAAGGCGGATATGGCGGCGGTCCCGGATATTACGGAGACGAGCCGTCGGGAGTAGTGAGAGCAAATCTTGCAGGTCACGGCGACTCCGAGTCGAGTGCCGATGGTCTTCGCGTGTCGGGACCGGTGAGTTCCGTCCGCAGTTCAGAAGCCGGAGCTAATCCTGGCGCATCGTCTAATTCCGGAACCTGGAACATTATTGGTGGCGATGGTGCTGGAACTCCTCTCGAACCGGATGCTGGCGGATTTTGGCTAAACAAGGAAGGGTCGAAACAATCGTCGGGCGATGGACAGGGGGCAGGAACGCGAATTAGCGGCGGAGCGGCGGTCCACGGAGAAAATTTCGGGAGCGAAAGCCGCTCAAGTGACTTCGGCACTTGGAATATCGTTGGAGGCAACGAAGAGGGTTCGCCGCTTGATCCCGATGCCGGAGGCTTTTGGCTCAACAAAGAAAATTCAAAGGGATCAGGGTCGAAGTCCAAAGGTTCCAGTGCACGAGGAATTTCGGGAATCCAGGTTCACGGTTCCCGGAACGCAGGTGACGTTGATACCGCCAACGGCGGCGAGAGTGGTTTGACAGATAACCACGGATCGAAGGGTTCAACGATCAATACAGCCTTTGCCGGAAGTGGAAGAGTATCAGAGCCCAACATTTCAGGCGGAGTTTCGGGTGGAAACGGTGGAGGAGGCGGGTTTGCTTCTTCGCCTTCGGGTTCCACCGGTAGCGCTCAAACCAGCCAGGCCGGAACTGGAAACCGCGGCGGCGGAGCCAGGAATCCGAGTGGATCCCGCGCAAACTCTTGGAAAGTTCCCGGAGCGGGCGGCCCGGAATCCGGTGAAGTCAGCCGATGGGGTAACGCGACTGCCGGAATTCGCGGCAGCCGCCCCGCGCGAAGCGGCGGTCCCGGTTCAATGGCTGTGGAAACCGGTCTGATGACGTTGCATGAAGATGAGTTAAAAGGAATCCTGCAGGTCCTGGCACAGATTGCACGCACAACGGATCCATCAAAAGACAAAATTGATCCGGCTTCGTTTCAATCCCGGCTCTCCACCTTACCCCGACGCGCGCGCTTTACAGTGAGCCAGGCGTTATCGGCGCTGGCAGCGCAAGCTCCATCGGAAACGTCCGACAAGCCGACTCTGATGAAACTTGCGGAACACATCGCCATCCGTTTCGCATTGGAAAGCTACGAGAAAGGCGACATCGAAGTAAACGCGGTCCGGCAAGTGCTTGACGAAATGAGCCTGGAGCTGGACGGTCTGCGCAAAATTCTGGGTGTGTACGAAGAGAAGATGGCTCGCCACGGGATCGAGACGCAGTCTCACGTGGACCTCTTGGCGCAACAGTTTTGGGCTCAAGTAGGAGACGAAAAAAAGAAAGCCGTGCTCGAATCTTCCGAAGCCTGGTGCGTGCCTCCTGCCAAGGTTCGAGAATATGTTGAAGGATTGATTGAACGCGGTGAGACCGAGGCAGCAGAAATTACTCTGCGAAATTATGCGAATTGCATCACGAATAAGTCGCCCGAGCAGCGGCGCCAGACTTCCATGGGTCTTTCCGAGTTGGCGGGACTCTACGCAAAAAGCTCTGAGCGCCTGCTCATGGACACCATACGCAAAGTCGGCGTTCAACTTGCCGAAGAGCGGGATTCCGAGTTGCAGAGTCTTGTGGGCGCGGCCTTCGTTCGCCTGTCGCAGGAAGCCGCCACGAAGCGTTTGTACCCGGCAATTCAGCGCGCTGTTGAACTAGTGGAATACGTCGAATCCGAGCGGCCTGGATTGGGAAACAATTTGCGTCCGAGAATTGCAATTGAGGACCGCTTGCCTGAGTTCATTGAAGAAGCGCTGAAAGCGGGAAATGTCCCCAGTGGATTGGCGGATCTTCTGCGACGCATGCCGGCGCCTGCCTCTGAGCATTTGGCCGGACGTTTCAGCCGTTCCGGTTTTCGCGATGATTGCGATTTATTGATTTCGATGATGGAAGTGCTGGGGCCGGACGGACTGCAACACTTGCGTGAGCAGCTCCGCAAGGGCGGTCCCGTGGAAGTGACCGAAGCGATCGGCGTTCTAACTCGTTTGGATGCGGAACTGGTGATGGAAGTTCTTCCGGGAAGGATGTCCGAATGGAAGCGTACGACTCACGACCGAGTCGTGCGGCAGATTTCTTCAAGCGGCGGCAGTGAAAGAGGGCGATTGCTTCTGACGATATTCGACAGTCTTGACGCGCTGATCCGCCCGCTCGCCATTGATGAGATCGGAATGAGTGGAGAGCAGGGATCGGACATGCGCCTGTTGCGTCTGGCAGAAGGCGATTTGCCGAAGGATGGCACCGCGTATCTCCGGCTGAAAGCCATTGAAGCGCTCGGCCGCCTTCGCACTTCAGGAGCGGAAGTAGTGCTGCGAAAAATCGCTGAGGCGCGCAAGGCATTTCGCTGGGCTAATCCGAGCGAACTACGGCTTGTGGCAGCGCAGGCGATGGAGAAGATTGACCCTGAATGGATACGCAATTTCATTCCGCGAAGCGGCCTAAGCGTTGCGGAACTTTCGATTGAGCCGCTCGACGCCGATCCAAATTCGTCAGCAATCAGGCAGCGACGTTACCCGCGCTTGAAGTTGGAACGCGTCGTGTCGGCGATGACCACAAATCTGAAGGAAAATTGCCGATTGGATATTCCTGAAATGACTTTGGGGGGCGGTGTTGCAATTTGCGATCAGAGTTTGCATCCGGGCAGCTTGGTAACCATGAAACTGAATACGGGGCAAAAGCCGGTGAAAGCGCAAACTATCGTTCGCGATGCGAACACCATGGCTCGGGCGTTTGAGGTGGTAGAAATGGATCTCGAGGAACGCTCCAAACTGCGCAAATTACTGGTTCAACTCGGAAACATTCAAAAACAATCCACGCCGAAGGATCGCAGCCGGCGCGGTACGCGCACCATACTTTCGAGTCAGACTTAAGAATATTTCGCAAGGCTCCGGCGCATCATCCGTATCGCGCCGTCCCCAACTGAGGACGTGGCTTTTCACTCGATCTAAGAGATCCCAGCCGTAGCGCTGCGACTAACAATGCACCCACACTGGTGGCGCTCAACAAGAGAGCCTGTGAGAAATCAGATTTGAGAACCATCCACGCAATCACGCACATCGCCGCAGTCACCACATAAACCGTTAGTGTTACTTTTCGCGGTGACCAGCCTATCTCCAACAGTAAATCGTAGAAATGACGACGGTCCCCGTTCAACGGTGAACGTTTTTCGTGCAGTCGGCGGAGAACCGCGAGTATCCCATCGAGAAGCGGCAGCGCGGACATCAATAATGGAAAAGCGAGCGCGAGGCCACGCAGCGTCATTGCGTTCGCACGATAAAAATCAAATGCGAGAAAGGCGACGCCAAATCCTAAGACTGTGCTCCCGGAATCTCCCATAAAAATACGCGCGGGGGGGAAGTTAGAGACCAAGAATCCAGCGGAGACGCCCAGTAAGCTCCAAGCCACGGCTGATCCAAAGGAGCTGAGTGCGAAACCAGGCATTAGCAGGTATGCAGCGGCGATGATTCCGGCGACTCCCGCGCAAAGACCATCGGCCCCGTCAAGGAAATTAAAAGCGTTGATGAAGAACAACGCCATGAAGCAGACGACCGCTAAATTAACGAGGTCCGGCTTGAGCCACGGCAATCGCCAACCGCCAAACCACAGCAAGATTGCTGCAGCGATTTGAGCGACGAGGCGCAAAGTCGGCGAAAGGCGCCAAATGTCGTCGGAAAATCCCGCAACCCAGATCAGGATTAGTCCTGCAAAGAAAGGCCAGCCCTGCATTTGAGAGAGACGCCCCGCGAAGCCCAGGCCTGCCACAATCCCTAGCGTGATCGCGAGACCGCCCAAACGCGGTATCGGTCGCGAATGAATTTTCAGCAGCCCCACCGAATCGTACAGTCTCCGATGTATGCAGATTTCCCTGACGATGGGGGTGAGAACTAACGTCGAGATAATCGCGATTGCTCCGGGGCGTAACACCTTTAATTATCCTGTCGCCTTGTGGATCAACCGTCGCACGTGACGCAAACGAACGCGGCTCATCTTCATCGCCAGGCCGCGAACGCCTCGGTAACGAAGTGCTGCCCGAACGTCCCGTAAATAAAGCCGAAAAAGTCCGGATGATATATCCCGATAAAACATTTTCTCGTAGGAACCATCTGCCAGTTCTTCTGAGAGTCGCTGAAATCGCTCCAGAATTGTGTGGCGCATCGCTGTGTCCGGGATTGTGCCGAAACCGCTTTCATCCAGAAACACTGGACGGATTTCCATTCGCGCGAACTGGCCGTGACGATCGAAGCCTGCAATGGCTATCAGACCCTCGCGTTCGAGCGGTGAAGCAACATAGCCCGACACCAGACTGCCCAGCCCATAAAAGCTAAAGGAAGGATTGTTCCGCAATCGCTCAGTTCGTTCGTGGCCGCTGATTCGGTGACTGTGCGTGGCCGCAATGAGATTGAAATCTGATTTCGTCAGTAAATTCATCAGGCGGACATCTTCGGGATCTGGCCGGTTGGTTCTTAGAACGCCCGCGTGCAGCAAAGCTACGCAAAACGTCGCGCCGCGGCGTTTTAATTCTTGAACGGCTTCTGATGCGCGCTCGGCGCTGGCTGGCTCGACCCCGGGAGTTTTCGCGCCAGCAAAATCGTGAGTGGCTTTCGCCGCAGCCCAGAAGCCTACCCGAAGTTTATGTGGGCCTTGCCAGATGAAAACCTCGGGCGCTTCTCTCGTAGTGCGGCCGGCACCAAGAGGAATCATTCCATGACTCAAGATCGCCTCTCGCGTTTGTGCCACGCCGTCGTCGAGAAAATCGTAGCTATGGTTATTCGCCATTCCAACGGTCTGCACACGAATTGATTGTAGATATTCGAGCGAGTCCCGATTCGCCCGAACTACTTGGCCGAGTCCTGTAAGAGGCCGCGCAGGGAGCGCTTCATGCGCGAGCGAGCATTCGATATTCACAAAAGTTGCGGCGACGTCGTCAAAGTAGCCGGCGAGTTTGTGCGCCATCTGGTGCCAACCGACGCCAGCAGGGACAGTCAGGTTGCCTGCTGGAAGAAAGTCGCCTGCGATTGCAATTCTCGTCGCAATCGGTTCCTCGCTGCCGGAATCCCAGAGAATTAAGTCGTGATCTATCATGAAGGAATAAAAGTCACGTCGGCAATAGAGAAGAGGCCCAATTGATTAGGCGTTTGCGCATCGGGTGTACCCACATCGGGAGCATGATCATAGTCAGTAGTGCGACCGTCGCTTCAAATATCAGCCGAAACGAAAGGTGCGAGTTCAATTGCGCCCGACTGAGGCACGGAAGGAATGCAAGCGCGCCAGCAAGGCTACAAAGGGCGATCCCGATACTATCTTTCGGAAGTAGTTGGTTGAAGGGCACGGCATTCTGAATGTGATAGGACATTAGGATGACCAGATATCCGAGCGCGAGCGAAAAAGCGGAAGCAGCCACTACCGCGGCGCCTCCGAAATATCGCCCGACAAGAAATCCGAGTCCAAGATTCAGTACCGCGGTAACCGCACAACCGGCAAAAACCCAGCCCAGCTTTCCAGTTCCCAGATCGACGACGTACGCAGGGTTACTGAGGACGTTCACCAGCCAAGCTATTCCAAGCAGGACAACAAAGTCCACGAAAACAGGCTCGTAACGGCCAAGCCAAATTTCCGAAATAAGCGGGCTGACAGCAATCAGAAATGCGAACGTCGGGATCGCAAGGAAAAAAATCAGTCGATACGACTCCTGATAGACAGATGAGATTGACCGGGGATCGCGTTCCTTCAAACCCGATACGGTGGGAACCAGGACAAGGTTTGCCTGGACTATTCCTTCCCTGAATGTAAAGACCCAACGCGATGCCATGTCGTAATAACCGGTCAGCGCCAGCCCACCGAATTTTGTGAGCAGTGCTTTGGTCACCGGTTCTCGCAGGGCTTGGCTAACAGTGATTGATTGGAAAGTCGCCGCGTACGCGAACATCTCCCGGAAAAAAGCGCCATCCCATCGATGAGGAAAGAAGGGCAGTTGTGGAATCACCGGGCGCAAAGCAATCCAGGTAAAAGCAAAGCAAACTCCAGCCTGCACTGTTTGGGCATAAGCCATCCCCAGCAGCCCGAACCTCGGAACCAGAACAAAGCAAAGAAACAGGTAGAGAATGGAACTCGCTAGCAGGATGTAGTTCTTGCGCGTGATTAATTCGTAGCCTGCCAGCGCCGCCAACAGAATTCCCCCGACAATGTTCACCCAGAGAGAAATGAAAGCATAGGGCAGGATTTCGAAGGCTTCGTTCAAACGTGAAGCGGGCACAACAAGCTTCAACATCCATACAGCTGCCGGATATAGAACGAGCGAAACCACCGCGAGTGTGGCTCCGACGGAGATTACCGCGGTCTGAATAAGTACAGATAGGTCTTCGACGCGATCCAAAGCGGCATACTTAGCAACAAACTTTACGACGCTGGTCGCAAAACCCTGGTTCGCGAGAGTCACTACCGAAGTGGTGGCGAGAACGAGTGACCAAATCCCCAATCGGCTTACTCCAATCGCGCGGATCAGAAAACGGTACAGAAAAAAGAGAATGACGGCGCTTCCGATCACCTGCATGAGCGTAGTGGCGGCGTTCAGGAGGATCTGTTTTCGTTTCAAGTCCATTTTGTTCTCGGCTTTGGCTCAGACAGCGGGCGATTGCTTTCGGATCGGCTTCCACCTGCCCGATTTACGACCCGTCAGGCATTTTGCTGTTCCGATGAGTGACGCAAAATTCACGATGCAAAACGACGTTGGGATTGAAAACGGAAATGCCAACTTGTTATTGCGCAACACAAGACCTACTAACGCAATCCCATAAAAGACTATCTGCGAAAGAAAAACGAGACGATAGAATGGAACATGGCGGAGAAAAATATTAGATGTGAACAGAGCCAGGAGAAAGTATGGAACGAACCACCGCAGAAGTTTATGAGACCACAGGCTGACCGCGAGTCCACCGTAATCAAGAGGATTGAGAATTCGTCCGTTTGCCAGAAGGGCCCGCAAGTCCTTGCTCACAATCCGCACTTTCAAGTCGAACATGGAGTGGGCTCGATTCTGCGTCAGGCGAGTGGAAGCAATAGCGCGAGAATCCAAAACATTTCTCCTGCCCGATAGTGCCACGTGCAACGGCAAAGCGAAATCGTCACCCACGTTTGGATCGAGCGGCTTCCATAGTGTCCGACGCATGGCGAACAGCGAGCCCGACGCCATTGCCAGCAAGCCGTACTCGCTTTCCCGCGCTCGCAGCCATGTTTCGTAGCGGAGGTATGTGTCTTCATTTTGCGTAATGTCGGTCTCGCGCTCATTCGTATATCGAGGAATTCCCGAGACGAGGCCGACTTTTGCGTCGGCGAAATTCTCGACGAGGCAAGACAGCGCATCGACTGGCAACGTGCAATCCGCGTCCGTAAAAATCAGAAGTGAACCCGAAGCTTTCGCCACAAGCCCGTTTTGGATCGCGCTCTTCCCCATCTGCTGAGGAAAAGAAATCAGCCCCACGCCGTCGGCCACGAATTTGCGAACGATGTCCTCCGTGCTATCCGAAGATCCATCACTGCCAATCAGAACTTCGACGCGCTCGCGCGGATAATCAGACGAAAGCAGGTTTCCGATTTTCGATTCGATGACGGATTCTTCGTTGTGTGCGGCCACGATCACGCTGATTAGCGGTTGTTCGTTGCCCCGATGCCACGAATTGGAACGCCCCAGAAGGTGAAGTTTAAGCAGCAGTGGATAGCCGAAATAAACGTACACAACAACAAACACAAGAAGCCAGAAAACCAGTGTCATTCTCTACGCGACTCTCTCTACAACCTGTTTTTCTTTGGCCTGCGATCCGATATGCTCGGCAGAAAGTTCGCGATACGAAATCAATTGAATATCGTGCCCGTCAATCACTGCGCGCATTGCCGGGTCCGTCAACCAGCTTAGCTCATCCTCACGCTGGCGATGGATTGGATCGGACTCGGAAAAGCCATGCTCGAAGAAACCGGGATGGCATGCAAGTTCGAAGGTCCCGGTGGGTAGATTCTCAAATGTGGTTTTCCAAACCGCACCAAGACTCGTGGAATCCCGCCTAGCTGCGGAAGGAAATGAAATGCGGCTGTCCGCCGAACTGAACTTGTGAAAAATGGTCTGTTGCAACGCTGTGCGATAGCCTTGCACCAAAAGCCGGCGGAGGATTCCTCCCTCGTGCGGCCCGCCGAGGACGCCAGTCTTAGTCCAGCAGCTGAAGCGCGAAGCACGAACGCTTGCGATGCCTTCGGCCGCAACCGAACGCGCAAAGGCGGAGGCGGCTGCTGGGTAAATATGCATGTGATGATGTGAATCGGCGTGGGTGGGTTGCAGACTTCGGGTTTTCATCCAGCGAATCTGCGCGCGAAATTCTGACTCCAACTCCTTGGTCGATACTTGCCATCGCCACAGTTTGCTTAGCATCACAGGAGGTGGATGAAAATCGCCGCTAGCATCCACCAGGCTCGGAACATCGCGGGCCGGTGAAATGGGTTTGCCGCGGCAGATATTCAAATGGATTCCAACGCCGAGCGCCGGCGCGGCGGCGAGATGCTCCAAAGCATAATCGGCCTCGGGCATGTTGACCATCAACGACGCGCTGGTAAGGAATCCGAAACGATGAGCGAGGACAATGCCGTCGGATATTCCCCGGCTCATGCCGAAATCGTCGGCGTTGACGATCAAGCGTTTCTCTTTCATTGCTCCACTCGATTGACGATCAGAGGGATTTTCCCGCCTGGAAAGACCAACGGCTCCGCGGCGATCTCCGCAGTGACACGCATGGATTCACCCAGCAGATGCTGCAGCTCCTCGCGGATCTTCATCATTTCGTGAGCGGCGAGATCGTTGCCGGCTACAGCTCGAACGATCACGCGTTCCGAACGGTCGTGGACAATCTGGCAGAATCGCAACGAGGTGGCTCCCTTGAGGTACTGGTTTATCGCGCGTGGAGAAAATATCCGGCCATCCGCACAGTGGAGAATTTCGCTTTCGCGGGTGATCGTTGGGGTCACCCGAGGAAAAGCCCGGCCACAATGGCAACGAGGCCCGAGCTTCCATCGTCCTCGGTCTCCAATTCGATATCGCAGCAAAGGCATCGCACGATTCAGAAAACCTGTCCAAACGAAATAACCCTCTTCGTCTCCCTCGACGGGAGCGTTGTTCCGGTCCAGTATTTCCAAGAAACCATACTCGGGTGCAAGGTGCATCTCACCTTTCTCGCATTGTTGGATCAAGCCGCAATATTCCGTCATGCCGTAGCTGTCGAATACGGTTGTCTGAAATGCTGATTCAATTTTCTCGCGGGCCGCTGGGTAAAGCGGCTCGCCACTGGTGAAAACGGGGCCCATCGGAATCGCTTCACCGCGGCTCAGAGCGAAGTCCGCCAGAATACTCAGGACCGATGGGAAACCCTCCAGCACCGCACCCTGGTGTTCGTGCATAAACTTCAGATAGTGCCCAGCAGTTTTCTGGGAGAGATGAAAAATACTCAAAAGAATCTGCCGCTCGGAGAAATTATGGGTCCAGAAGGGGGGCGCGGTACGTGAGGTCGGAACCACGCGCGCCCCAAAAAGTGTCACTCGCGGCTGTCGTGGGTTTACCCCGGCCCAAACGCGTTGTCGAAGGAGGAATGCCCAGTTTTCGCTCGCGAGTTTCTCTGTATAGGCGACTTTCAGGTTTCCACCGGTTGTCCCGGTGGTCCCAGCGACAATGCGCTGACGCGGCGCTACATCGCGCGCGAGGAACTGCTCTCGGTTTCCGCGAACCGTTTCGCGCCCGAGAACAGGCAGAACCTGCAAGTTGTCGAAGTTGCGAAGCTCGATCCGCGGGTAATTGGCGTAGTACGGTGTCATTGAACGCGCGTGAAAAATAGTTTCCCGCAGAGCGCGAATTTGAAATGAAGAAATGTCTTCGAGCGTCCACCCCTCGTGCGCGCGAAGTTGTTCGAGGAACGAAAATGTCTCCGGCGCGTAACGGATCCGCGAGAGGAACCATCCGCGCGCGCTGGTTAACAATGTCCGCGCAGAGGGGGGGAGCCGGTCGTAAAAAGGTTGCAGCCGTCCGATGTTTGCCCGCGTGAGAGGTTCCAGCATAGAAGTAAACTCCCGAACAGGGAGAGGCTACTGAGCCGCCGCCAACCGCATGCAAAATTCACGAAGTTTATGCACTTCGTTGTGATTGTTAAACCTCTGCACGACTGCCGATCGTCCGTTTTGACCCATGCGTGTGGCCGCGCTCGGATGGTCCAAGAGCCAGGCAATCGATTGAGCAAGCGCTGCCGCATCGCCAGGCCCGAAGAGGAAGCCGCCGCTCACGTTTTGGAAAAAGGGACGCATTGGAGGAAGATCGCTTGCTACTACTGGTAAACCGCAAGCCCAATACTCGAAAATCTTTACCGGAATATTCAGCCGGAATTTTGGAATGTCCTGCAACGGACTAACGCCGACTCGAGCTTCGCTTAGCGTCTCGGCCATGCCTTCGTGTTCCATCCGTCCTCTTAGTTCAATATTCGTCGACAAGCCGTAGTCACGAATCCGTTTGCGTAACTCGATTTCAAATCGAGCGTCGTCGAAATATCCGATCAAGAGGAGACTTGAGGGTTTGCCGCGGCCCGCAAGCAAGCGCATCGCTTCCAGCAGCAACAATGTGCCAGCGCGCTCGGAGAGACCGCCACGATAGACCACATCGAATTTCTTGGTCTTTGCTCTAGGTGGCGGAAACAGATCCAGATTTGGGAAATTGAAAAAAACAAGCTTGCGGCTTTTCCCGCTATGCGCGAAACGGCGCAACGTGAGCGGATCCGCAGTCATCACGCCATCGAGGCAGTAAGCTGCCAAGCGTTCCAGGGTTGCGACCGCTTCCGCTGCGAGCGGTCGCAAAAGCGCATGAAGCGATCGCTTGTTCAGCACCATCGAAGGGAAATCTTCATATGCATCATAGACAACTCGCTTGTGAAAAATTACCTTCAGCACCAGAGCGACCGGCAGCAGCTCGGGATCTTGAAAATGATAGAGATTCGCATTTTGCCGCAGAAGTGTCCGAATGAGCATGCTCGGAGCAATCAGAGACCGCACTCGACTATGAGTTCCTCTCAGAGTCACGAAATCAACACCGTTGCGCCGTCCTTCGACATCTGCTGGTGTGACGTAGCGAACCGTCATCCCCGCCGCAGCCAGCGGCATGCACTCCCGATGAAACGACCTGCTTTTTAATTGCGCATGAGCTGTCGAAAAGTGGCAGAGCGTTATGCTCGACTTTCTGACCTCATCGGTAGCGGGAATGAGAGTGGAAGCTTGCGCTGTCATTTGAGTTCCAAATTACCGGCCAAACGTTCTTCGAATTCAGACGCCTAAAGGTGAAGCAGGTGTACAGCAAGACGTTGACACGTCCACTGGTTTAGCCCCTCGGATTCGCAAGCCTCCAACTACGAAAACCAGACTCATAAAAAGCCATGTCGAGCGGTCCGAGTTAATGTCTCCGGTGTTCAGCGAGTTCACAAAGCCAACGAGCAGCAGCGCCGCAGCCAAATACGAAAATGTCACGTATGGCGAAATCTCATCTCGCATCTGACGAAATGATTCGCGAGTGGCGCTGCCAAAAATAGCGCAGACGATTAACAGCGCCGGAATCCCCAGCTCACACGCCAACTCCAGGAAAATGTTGTGTGGCCAGTTGTAAAGCCCAGCGTGGAGCGAGTGATAGCGGAAACCCTGGATACCGACTCCGACTAATGGATGTTGTTGAAGAAGGTGCCAACCGTAACCGAGAAGTTCGGCGCGAAAGCTCAGTAGATTGTCCATACTGCGGGAATTTGCCAGAGTTCCAAGGTATTCGAATGAAGATTCAGGAATGCTGAGAAAGGGAATTGCAACAAAGCCCAAGGCGATCAAGCACAACAAATCGATCAGGAATTGACGATACAAAAACAGGCTCGCCAGAATGGCGATGCCCAGGGCTATGGCCGCTCCGCGTGATCCGGAACCAATCAGAGCCATCAGAGGTACGGTGAGCAATGGATACACAAGAATGCGTTTGAAGAACGAAAGCCGAGGCATGCAAACGAACCAAATCAATAGGATCAGAGAACACGCAACGTGGCCCAAGCCGATCGTGTTGCTGCTCGGCGTCACGAGACGCTCGGATCCTCCCAGTTGAGTAAGCGAATAGCCGCATATCAGAAAAGCGATTACGGCAAAGCCGGCGAAGAATCGTTTTAGCGCTTGCGGCGTAGTCAAAATAAAAAATGGAGCAACGATCACGAGGCCGGTCACGGTCAGGAAGCGGCCAAGCTTTTCCAGGCCAGCGTCAAAGACCGGCGTATACGCCAGACTTGCAACCATTAACGCAATCAGCGCGATATACAAAAGAAATGAGCCCGGCATCCGCACGATCCGTTTTCCACGAAACAAGTTCAATGCGATTCCGACGAGAATGATGGCGCCCAGCGCTAGCGTCAAATCCATCGGAAGTATCGAAGCGACTCGCTCATCGCCTTTTAGGTCGCCGATAACGACATAAAGAGCGAGCGCGAGCTCGGGATAAACGAGAAGGACTACGACGCCAGCGACGCCCAGAACGTAGACAATTAGTGTTTGTCCGGAGAGATTGGCTGCGAATAGCCCCCATCCGAGACCAATTGACGCAGCCAGTGTCGCGAACCCGGACAAGCTGAGTTGATGAAACTTGTGGAAAACGCCTAAGGTGTGTGAACTCATTTACCTGTAAGCCTTCGCGAGGAAGAGAACGTCTTCGACGTGTTCAACTGCTTCAAGGTTCACCGGCGTGGTGCCGTCGATCAAGTCGTATGCGCCGTAGCCGTAACTCGTCATGTAGTCCGAAAGCTCGGAAATTGCTCGCCCCAGCAGCGGATAAGCGCGGGGCGCGATTTCGCAGATAATGGCCGGGCGTTGCTCCGACCTTTCAAAAAATCCCTGCAGTCCTTTCAAAATTGGGAGCTCGTAACCTTCTGCGTCAATCTTGACCAAGCCAATGCGGTTGATCTTGCGCTCCGCCAGATAAGAGTCCAGGCGAACAACCGGAACCTTAAGAGTTGAGATGACCTCGGGACCAGATTTATACGCCAGGACCATAGTGTTTTGACCCGGCTCGCGGGTCACGTATATCGTGCAGCTTCCGGATTCTTCGCCCGCGGCTTTGCAATTCGGCGTGATGGAATGTTCCGGATTCAATTCAACCAGCCTCTGAAGCCTGTCGAAGTAGGCCGGCACTGGCTCGAAGCAATGCACTTGGCCCCGCTTTCCGACAATGCCCGCGGCGAAAGCGGATAAATATCCGACGTTTGCCCCGACATCCACAAACACATCTCCAGGTTTCATGAATCGCTTCATGGCCTCAATAATCAACAGGCCATAAGATCCGAAGTACATCGGAGCGGTACCTCGGTAGTGACTCAGGTCGCACTCGAAAACGATGTCTTCAATACGCTTTTGCGCCGGCAACGGCGGAAGGCGTCGCGTGGTATTAATCTTTGCAAGAAGCACCCGACAGAACAGTGACGGGTTCTTGGCTAATAGTGTGGTTGCGCGGGACGCCATGGTTCGCAGATACACTTGTGTATTCCTTTGATTAGCTCGCCCGAGCCGCGCGAGCGGCCTGCGCTTCGATGAGCGTGGGGTGCGCAAAGAGGCGCTGTAAATCAGTCATCCGAGCGTAGTCCGAAACCAAAATTCGGTTTTCGCTTAGATCTCGCGGCACGCCTGCCTTGTAACCATGAAGGTCGAGTTTGATCGCTGTCCGCGGACGGTTGTTTGGATCACCGGGCCTACTCCACGCTGGCCCCTTGTGAATGCCATTCCCGTGAATCGCGGCGACGCTTCCTCGCCGAGTCTGCAATACGGCCCAGCTCCGCCGAGGATAGACACGCTCGACTTCTTCATCGCTTAGCCGCCCGTCATTTGCAGGTATCCCTAGATCGCGAGACAAACGAGGGCGGCAGGAGCGGACATCGTAGTGGTTCGAACCCGGGACATAAACAAGCGGACCGCTGGTGGTGTCAATATCCACCAAATAGATGAAGATCTGCAGCGAATCTGATTCATCGTTGTCTTTATGGAAATTGCTGGAATGCAACGGACGACTATGCGGAAAATCGCGAACCACCCTCACACGATAGAGCGGCGGGACGTATCCAAGAAAGTTGGCCGCAATTTTCAGAATACTCTCGTGAAACGCCACGTCTAAGACTTCCGGAATGCGAACAAGGGCGTCGCAGAGAGCGACCATTTTTTCAGTGGCCGCCAACTCGTCGTAACAGATACCTTCGAGCGTAGTGCGGTGTTTAGATTGAATTGAGTATGCCAACTGCGTGTCAATCTCAAGGTTATGAAACATCGCATCAGCCTTGAAAAATATGCGATCCATTTGTTCTCGTGGGAAGAACTCCGAAATCAGAGCATAGCCGGATTCACGAAGTGACTTCACCTGCTGCGCTTCGACTTCGTTCATCGTGAACAGAGGACGATTTAGTTCAAAGAGCCGGCGCATTTGTGCTCCAGCGATCCGTCGCGAGTAGAACATCCTTGCCTTGCAGATTGCGCTGTAGAGGTACGGTTGCGTCCGAATGGTGCGCACCAGGAATGGAGGACGGGCCGAATTTTGGTTTGAGCTCTGATTCATGCGGTTTATCCAGCCGAGGCGCTAAATTGCTTTTGCGAGGGGTAGGCGCCATCCGTCCCTTCCGACAATAATTCACGCACTGCCGCACACACTTCCGCGATCTGCTCGTTTGTCATTGACGAGAAAAACGGAAGCGCGAGACACCGGCCGGCAGCCAAGTCTGTTTGCGGAAGCGAAGACGTGCGCGAGAGTGCAATTTTCTCGAAGTAGGGTTGCCGATGAATTGGCGGAAAATATGCTTGGCACGCAATCCCGCGCGCGCGCAAGCCGGCTATCAGGCTGTCTCGTCTTCGCCCAGGTGACGGTCCTTGCAACTGGATTACGTACACGAACCAGCTTCGCCTTGACTCGAATGATTCATCCGGAAGAGTAATGCCCGGAATTTGGGCGAGAGCGCGTGAATATTCGGCCGCTACCCGTGCCCGCGATGAGAGCAGCCCGTCGATTCTTCTAAGCTGGGCCAGGCCCAAAGCGCAGTGCAAATCGCTCAAGCGATAGTTATATCCCAGAGCGATGTGACGCAACCAAGCGGATTGTTCATCGCGGCCCTGATTGCGCAAGCTGCGGCAGAGCCTTGCGATCTGTGGGTCATTGGTGACGACCATGCCTCCCTCCGCTGTCGTCATCTGCTTGTTCGGATAGAATGCGAACGCCGCAACATCGCCAAAGGTTCCTGCAAGCTGGCCGCGATATCTGCTTCCGAGCGCTTCGCATGCATCCTCAAGAATGCCCAAATTGAATTCGCGCGCGATTTCGAGAATGGAAGTCATCTCGCACGGCGTACCAAAAACGTGAACCGGAAGGATTGCCTTTAGAATGCGTCCGGACCGGCGATTGGCCAGCCTGCATTTATCGCGTTCCCAGGAATATTCCGATGTCAGCGTTTCCCGGATCTCCGCAGGATCAATATTCAGCGTGCCCGGGTGGATGTCCACGAACACCGGCAACGCTCTCTCGTACAACAAACAGTTAGCCGACGCCACGAAACTGAAAGACGTTGTTAGAACTTCATCTTCTGGCCCGATGCCCAGTGCCTTCACGCAAAGATGCAGAGCGGAAGTTCCGCTATTCGTCGCGACGGCATAGCGCGTTCCCATGTAGTCCGCGAATTCCTCTTCAAATTCAGAGACTCGCGGGCCCAGGCTCAGATTTCCTGACCGAAGCGCGCGCGTGACTGCATCAACTTCAGCCTCTCCGATGTCAGGCGATGAAAGTGGAATATTCATGCTGCACCTATCGAATCAAAAGCCGCGGTCGGAAGCGTGGAAGCCGAAACCGGAGGGCAGACCCGGCCGGTTTGTGTTCCTTTGAATCCCGGCTCGATTTCCGAGAGGTACTCGAGCAGGCCCTCCCGATCATTGCGCTGAAGGAAGACCTCCATTTTTCGAATCTTGCCCAGAATTCCACGCGCTTCCGGGTTTTGCTGGGCGATCATAAGGACTCGTTCTGCTTTGGTGCGCACCGGCTGCTCCCAGTCCGCCCAAAGGTCCTCCTCGATCTTTTCTCCGTCTTTCAAACCGATGAACTCAATAGGAAGGTCGCGCCCGGGTTCGAGACCCGCAAAAAGCGCCATAGCTTTCGCTAGTTCGTAGATATTCAGTGGCTCGCCCATGTCAAAGACAAATGTTTCCCCGCCCCTGCCGAGCGCCGCCGCGCGAAAAATCAGATGCACCGCTTCCGGCACCGACATGAAATAGCGAGTTGCTCTAGGATCGGTGACGAGGATTGGTTCGCCTTTTTGGATTTGCTCCCAGAAAAGTCTGAGGACACTTCCGCTGCTTCCCGCAACATTTCCAAAGCGCACGTTCGAGAAAGGCTTGCGATGGGTGAGGGCTAGTTCCTGAATGTATAGCTCCGTCAGTTTCTTGGACAACCCCATGTAACTCTTCGGACTTACCGCTTTATCCGTGGAGATATTCACAAACCGAGCGGCCCCAAATTCCAACGCCGCTTCAGCCACGTTGCGAGTGCCTATCACGTTGTTACGGATCGCTTCTTGTGGATGCAGCTCAAGAAGACCGACGTGCTTGTGCGCCGCTGCGTGAAAAATAATTTCCGGCCGCTCGCTGCGCAGGA
>Ga0209330_1000206_pt1 | contig 28634 bp, 23 predicted proteins | sample JacPinW_OM2H0_O3_FD_187969 | JGI IMG/M metagenome (GOLD analysis project Ga0209330, IMG submission 187969) | Forest soil microbial communities from Algoma, Ontario, Canada - Jack Pine, Ontario site 1_JW_OM2H0_O3 (SPAdes) (version 2) | ecosystem: Environmental > Terrestrial > Soil > Boreal...
CAGGCCTTCCTGCGCGACGCTTGCGACCAGGCGACCATCGCGTGCGAATATATTGCCGCGCGTGAAGCCGCGGGCACCGGAGGCACTCGGGCTGTCCATGGCATACAGCAGCCAGTCATCAACCCTCAGAGTGCGATGAAACCACATCGCATGATCGATGCTGGCGATCACCAGCTTGTCGCGGGCCATGGAAAGCGCATGCGGCTTGAGCGCCGTGTCGAGCAATTGAAAGTCGGACGCATAAGCCAGCAGGCAGCGATGCAGGGCCTCGTCATCCGGAAGCTTGTCGACGGCCCGGATCCACACGTACTTGAACGGCGGTCTTTTCTCCGGACTCAAGAAATTGGGAATCTCGGTGGGTTTGAATTCGAAGGGACGCTTCTGATCCAATATTTTCAGCAAGGTCGGCGATAGGCCTTCCAGTGAGGCGCGAACTTGCGCGAAATCCGGCAGCGTTTCCGGCATCGGCACATCCGGCATTGGAAACTGATGGTCCAAGCCGGGCTCTGGAATTTGGAAGGAGGCCGACATATTGAAAATTTGTTGGCCGTTCTGAATGGCGATGACACGCCGCATGGCGAAATGCTTCCCGTCCCAGGCCCTGTCAACCTCGTAAACGATCGGCAGATTGAAGTCCCCGCGGCGCAAGAAATAGGCGTGCAACGAATGCACCTGCCGGTTTTCCACCGTCGCGGTCGCCGCCACCAAGGCCTGCCCGAGCACCTGACCGCCGAACACTTGCGGACTGCCGATATCGCGGCTCTGTCCGCGAAACAGATTCATCTCGAGGCGCTCGAGCGTCATGACCTTGATCAGATCTTCGAGCAGCTGGTTCATCGACGCCCCTGAAAATTCATTCCGCGGCTGCCACGCCCAAGCGCTTCTGCATGATCGGGCTGGTGGTGGTGTATTGCAAAAACTGCCGCTTCTCGGGGAACAGGTGGTGTTGAATCGCAAACGCCGTCAGCGCGGCCTCATGAAAGCCGCTCAAGATGAGTTTTTTCTTGCCAGGATACGAATTGATGTCGCCGATGGCGAAGATTCCCGGAACGCTGGTCTGAAACTTCTCGGTGTCGACCTTGAGCGCCCTCTTTTCCATCTCCAGGCCCCATTCTGCAATCGGCCCAAGTTTCGGATGCAGGCCAAAGAATGCGAATACATGGTCCACCGGAATCGTGCGCGTCGGTCCGTCGGCGGTTTGCACCTCGAGCCCGGTCAATCTTTCGCCCTCCTTCTGCACGGCGACGGCATTGCCTTGCAATAATTGCATCTTGCCCGCCGCCACCAAATCGCGCATGCGTGCAACCGTGGCGGGTGCGGCGCGAAACTCCGCGCGTCGATGCACCAGGGTCAAGGAGCGCGCCTTGCCGCAAAACGCAACCGTCCAGTCCAATGCCGAGTCCCCACCGCCGCAAATCACCAGATCCTGGTTGAAAAAGTCGCCCGCCGATTTCACCCGATAGTGCACGGTTTTGCCTTCGAATTGTTCGATGCCGGGAATACTCAAGCGGCGTGCCTGGAAGGAACCTACTCCCCCGGCGATGACCACCGCGCCGGCGGTGAGGCGCGTGCCGGTGGAGGTCGCGACGTGAAATTTGCCGTTGCTGAGCACGCGCAATTCAGTCACTTCCTGGCCCAGATGAAACGTGGCTTTGAAGGGCTTGGCCTGCTCCAGCAATCGATCGATCAGTTCCTGTGCGCCGCACACGGGCAAGGCGGGGATGTCGTAGATCGGTTTATCGGGATACAGCTCGGTGCATTGACCGCCGGGCTGGCCCAGGGAATCGATGATGTGAGTGCTGATCCCCAGAAGCCCGAGTTCGAAGATCTGAAACAGTCCCACTGGGCCGGCGCCGATGATGACCGTTTCTACGTATTGTTCCGACATGTCAGTCCCGATTCCTTAAGTCCAGGCCAAATCGGCGCGGATTGTAACTGAATAGGCGACTGGCAGTGGGTCGCGGGTTGCGGCGCTCCTAAGCAACCAGATTCCATCCTGGAGGTACATATGTACGAGACTGAGTCCCCTGGTCTTTATCGGTGACGATCGGGCCCGTCTCAGGTACAGGCTTACGCCGGCGGCACTTCGCAAGTGATGCGGCCTATGTTGTTGTTTTGTCAATGGAAACGGTCCGAAGCCCGAAGGATATTGCGATGATGCACGCACAAGTTACTCCGCATTCTGACGAACGCCGCGAGGCTCCCCCGGAAGAGATCGGCCGCGATTCGACGCGTCCCATCCGCGCCTTGAATCGCGGACTCGACGTCTTAACAGAACTTAACCGCCTCGAGCGGGCGGCCATCAATACTCTCGCCGCCGCCGTGGGCCTGCCGCGCACCACGACCTATCGCATTTTGGAAACGCTGCGCCTCGCCGGCTATGTCGATCGCGATGCGCACGATGACTGCTACCGGCCGACCATCATGGTCCGAGCGCTGTCGGACGGCTTTGACGATGAGGCATTGGTGGCGCATATCGCCAAGCCGCTGCTCGCAACCTTGGGCTCTCAGATTATTTGGCCGGTGGCGATTGCCACGCCATCGGGCTCGACGATGATGATCCGCGAGACCACCGACCGTCAGAGCCCTCTCGCGCTGGAACAGTACAGCGCCGGTGTGCGCGTGCCCATGCTGGGCTCGGCCCCGGGGCGCGCGTATTTGGCGTTCTGCTCGGCACAGCAGCGCGATGCGATGCTGGAGTTATTGGCGCGCTCATCGTTGCCGGAGGACCGCCTGGCGCGCAACCGCGTCGAGGTTGAGCGGCTGCTGAACGAAACACGCACTCAAGGATTCGGCATGGCGCATCGCGCGCGGCGCGTCTCGGAAGAGACCAGCCTGGCGATTCCGGTGCGCGCCAAGGATCGCATCCTCGCAACCGTCACGGTTCGCTATGCGGCAACCGCGGTGCCATTGCGCGCGGCAGTGGAGCAATTTCTGCCGAAGATGCGCGAGGTTGCGCAGAAGATCGAGGCGCAGTTCGTCTAGCTTTCGGTCACTTGCGCAGCACGTTGCGCACGCCGCCGGAGATCAGCGCCGTGACATCGAGCAGTGCGCCGGCCATCGCCAGCCCGTCCGGCGCCGCCAAATAGCGCGGACGCCACACCGGATCGAATTTCTCTTTGAATTTACGCAAGCCGCCAAAGTTATAAAATGTTTCGCCGTAGCGCTGCACGATCCGTCCGAGCTTGTGCCAGGTGGGCGCCAACGCGTGCTCCTCGAGTCCCGAGAGCGGCGCCATCCCCAGATTGAACCAGTGGAATCCCTGCGCCCTGCCCCATAACATGCATTCGATCAGCATGTAGTCAACGACGCCTTTGGGCGCGAGGTCGTTATAGCGCATGAGATCGACCGACAGCTCCGTGGAACCGCCGCGCCACAGGTTGGCGAATGCAACCACCGCTCCCTGGTGGCGAACCACGCCGACATCGAAATGCGCGATATAACGCTCGTCGAAAAACCCCAAGGAAAAGCGCTTCTCGGTGGCGTTCTTGGCCACGAGCCACGCGTCCGAGACGGCACGCAATTCCGGCAGTGTGGGCCCCACCGAGCCGCGTCCGATCATTTCAAACGTCGCGCCATCGCGGCAGGCGCGGCGGTGCGCCTGGCGCAGATCCGCGCGTGCGGCGCCCTCGAGAGAGAAGGACTCGAGCGGCACTCGTGCCTCTTCGCCAAGCTTGCTCAAGGTGAGACCCAAATCCACGTACAACGGCAGGCGTTCCGGCGTCACTTGATAGAACACCGGCGAAACGGCCATGCCGTCGCAGTCCTCTAGAAACTCCCAAGCCAGATCCTCGCCGAGTTCCGGCGGCCCGATCGGATCGCCCATGGCCACCCAGCTATTGCCGGAAGTCTGGAACATAATGCAGGCGGTCCGGTCTTTATTGAACAACAGATTTTTATCGCCCAGCAGTGCAAGATTCGCCGTCGTGTCCTCGCCCTTGTCGATTAGTTCCGCCACGCGCTCCAGATCCGCGCGCTTCGGGGCCGAAAATCGCGGCGGCGCGGGCCGTAACACGCGCCACAAACCGTAGGCCGCGCCGATCATCACGGCGAGCAGCGATGCCCGCAGACTGCGCGGCGCGGATGCTTGGAAGGCAAATTGCCACCAGAGTTCGTTGTCGTAAGGCAAATGCCGGTAGGCGAACAGCACCAGCCATGCCGCCATCGCCAACACCAGAAAAAAGGCGGCGACCCACGCGGTCGAAAAGTGCTGCTCGATGAGCGAAGCGCGGCGCCGAAAGCGCGATCGCGCCGAGGCCAGCATGATCACCACCATCGCCAGGACGGTGGCTTCCTCGTAGTCGAAGCCCTTGAGCAGCGACAACAGGATACCGGCGCACAGCAGCCAAATCGTAATCCACCACGCCGTGTGCAAGCGTCGGTACAGGCCATGCGCGATGATCAGCAATCCCACGCCGACTACGCTGCCGAGCAGATGCGACAGCTCGAGCACCGACAGAGGCACGAAGTTGCGCAGCAACGCCAGCCGATCGCCCAAGCCCGGTGTCGCACCCGAAAACAGCAGCACGGCGCCGGCGAGAAACACCGCGATCGCGATCGCTTGCGGCGTCACGACGGTCAGAAATGCCCGCACGACGCGCCCGAGCCGCACGACCGGCGCGCGATGTATCCAGACCTCGTGGGCCCCCAACAACACCAGCGCGATGAAAAACGGTGTGAAGTAATAAATGGCGCGATACGCGATCAGCGCGCCCAGCAGCCGATCCTCGGGCACCGACGGCATCAGCAGCAGCAATACGAACTCGAACACGCCGATGCCGCCGGGAACATTGCTGATGGCGCCGGCGGCGAGCGCCAGCAGATAGACGCCGGCAAATGCGAAGAAGCCGATCGCAGCTTCCCGCGGCAACAATACGTAGAGAACGCTGGTCGCGCAGAGCATATCGACGCAGCTGATGCCGATCTGCGCGAACGCGACACGCGGTTTGGGCACCGGTATCACGATTTTGCGAAACTTCAAGGGAGCGTGGCGCGTGCAAACCAGCCACAGATACGCGCCCACCGCCACCAGCAAAAAGCCGCCGGCGACCCGCGCCAGCCAGGCGTTTACATGCAGCACGGAACCGGACATTCCGGCGTTCGACAACAGCGACACGCCGAGCAGCACGCTGGCACCCAGGAAAAAGGTCAGCGTGCCGAAGGCGATGATGGTGGCGATTTGTTTGGCACTGAGGCCGAGCGCGGTATAGGCGCGATAGCGCACGGCGCCGCCGCTGATCGAATTGAAGCCGACGTTGTGCCCGATGGCATAGCCCATGAAGGAGATGAGCGCGACGCGCGGGTAAGGCACGCGTGCGCCGGCAAAGCGAACGGCAAGCGCATCGTACAGCGTCAGACAGCCGTACCCTGCGCAAGTAAAGAAAGCCGCACGCAACAGTTTCGTGTTCGAGATGGCTTGGACGCGCTCCAGGATGTCGCGCCAGTGGTACTTGCCGAGCAAGTGATGCAGCCAGAACGCCACCAGCACCAACAGGGCAACTCCCAACAGAGTGCTCCAAATGGAAAGCTTCGGTGTTGTGCTGGAGTGTGCCAAGCCCGCTATCGTATCAGGCCTCCATGGCAACGCTAAAAACTGCTAGGGTTGCATCTTTCGAATCGATTTTAAGGGGTATCCATCGATGAGTTCCGCCAACGACGGCCGACAGGCAACCATGGACGCGACGCAGGTCTATCGCGAGGAAATTTTTACCGATCGTAAAGTCGGCACCATCCGTCGAATGACGCCCGTGACGGTGGACGGCGCGGCCGATGCCACACGGCCCGTCATATTTGTAGGACAGGCCCAGGTCATGACGCCGATGGGCGCGGTACCCATCAGTTTCGAACTGGATGCCGTCACATTGGAAGCGGCAGTGGAAAAATTTGGCGCCGCCGCGGAGCAGGCTGTCCATCAAACCATGCGTGAATTGCAGGAGATGCGCCGTGAGCAAGCCTCTTCCTTGGTCATCCCGGATGCCGCCGGCGCGGCGCTGCCGAATCCCAGCGATCTGCTAGGCCGAGGTCGACCGCGCCGCTAGGCGCCGGTCGTGCCGCTCGCCTTATCGAGCGTCTCCCAACGGGCGTAGGCGCTGTCGAGCTCCTTGGCGAGGATTTGCAGGCGCTGCAGCGCCTGACTGCCTTGATCCTGCTTGCCCTGGAACACGATCGGATCGCTGATCAGCGTGGTGAGCTGCGCCTGTTCGGCTTCCAGGTGTTGAATCTTCCCAGGCAGCTGCGCCAGTTCCCGCTGCTCATTGTATGAAAGGCGCCGCGCCTTGAGCGTCGCGACAGGCGGTTTCGCCGAGGCAGGCAGGTTCGCCGCGCCGGCCGGTCCCATCACAGCGGCGCGCTTGGAGACCGCGGCCGCGGATGCTTCAGCAACGGCCGATTTTCGCTGATGCAGCCAGTCGGAATACCCGCCCACATACTCATTGATTTGACCCGCGCCCTCGAACACCAGGGTGCTGGTGACGACGTTATCGAGAAACGCACGGTCATGGCTGACCAGCAACAGCGTGCCGGCATAGTCCGCGACCAACTCCTCGAGCAGTTCCAGGGTTTCGGCATCCAGGTCGTTGGTCGGTTCGTCCATGATCAGCAGGTTGCTGGGCTTGGCGAACAGCCGAGCGAGCAGCAAGCGATTACGCTCGCCGCCCGACAACATGCTCACGGGCGCATTCAAGCGCTCGGGCGGAAACAGGAAATCGCGAAGATAACCCGACACGTGCCGCGCCTGACCGTCGATGATCACGGTATCGCCGCTGCCGCCGGTCACATTGTCGGCGATGGACGCAGCCGGATTGAGCTGCTCGCGCTGCTGATCAAAATAGGCCGGCAATAAATTGGTGCCGCGCCGGATGGTACCCGCGGTCGGCTCCAGCCCCCCCACGAGCAGTTTGATCAGCGTGGTCTTCCCGCAGCCGTTGGGTCCGATGATGCCGATGCGATCCTTCCGCAGGATGCGCGTCGAGAAATCGCGGATGATCGGGGCGGCGCCGAATGTGTGCATCACATCTTGCGCCTCGAACACCACTTTGCCGGAGGGAGCCGCATCTTGCGCGCGCAGCTCCACACTGCCGATACGCTCACGCCGCTCTCGGCGCTCGATTCGCAATTGCTTCAGGGCGCGCACTCTGCCCTCGTTGCGCGTGCGCCGCGCTTCAACGCCCTTGCGAATCCACACCTCCTCTTGGGCGAGTTTCTTGTCGAACAGCGCCGCATGCTTGGCCTCGACTTCGAGCGCCGCGCGCTTTTGCAAGACATAGTCGTCATAGCCGCCGGGCCAGATACGCAACTGGCCGCGGTCGAGCTCGACGATTTTGGTGGCCAATCGGCGTACGAATGCGCGATCGTGGCTGACGAAGAACAAGGCCCCGGCATAGTCCAACATCATGTTTTCGAGCCAGGTAATCGCCTCGACATCCAAATGATTCGTCGGCTCATCCAATAGCAGCACGTCGGGCGCGGCGATGAGCGCGCGGCCCAGCATCACGCGCCGGCGCCACCCGCCGGATAACGCGCTCATCAGCGCATCTCCTTTGAGCTCCAGGCGCGAGATCACTTGATCGGCTTGCATCTCAGACTGCCATTCGTCCTCCGGCGTCGCATGCTGAGCGCCGCCGAGGACCACGTCGCGGACCACAGCATCGCTGCCCGGCGAGACCTCCTGGGCGAGACTCGCGATGCGCACGCCGGGTCGAACCCAAACTTCGCCGCTGTCCGGTACAAGATTTTTGCAGATCACTTGCAAGAGCGAGGATTTCCCTTCGCCGTTGCGTCCCAGCAGACAGACACGCTCGCCCCTGCGCAACTGCAGGTTGACGTTATCCAGCAAGGGTTTCAGGCCGAAGCTGAGCGAGACTTTATTGAGCTGAACGATGGGCATAGCTTGAGTGTAAACCGGTAATCCTTACATTCGCCTGGTGGCGCAGCCCCGGGCGGCGCCTTCCTCCAGAACCAACGCCGCTGTATAACCCATGGACCATATTGACAATTTTTCGAATCCGGACAGCTGTCCGCGGCGCGTGCGATCATAGACGATGCTTGGCACGCGCGTTGCAGCAAATTCTTGGCGGCAATAGACAGTGAATACCTTTGTTAACAAAATGAATCGCGTGAACTTCGTGAGCGATGCCCTGGACGGCTTGGGACGCTGGTACGTCGCCGTACCGCCGTTTCTCATCATCAGTTTCCTCGCCGCGCTGTTCTTCGTCACGGGAGAGGGTCAGGCGCGACTGCAGGAGGCAGGGGAACGCCTACAGAAATCCGCGGCGCGCGAGCACAGTATCGATGAGCTGCAAAGTGCGCTCTCGAGATCGGTCGGCGCACAGCGCACGTATCTGTTGACCGGCGACTCACGCTACGTCGAAACCTACAACAGAGTGGTGGCGGACGTGGAGCCGCGGCTGGCGAACTTGAGTGAGGCGTACGCCGGCTCGGATCCCGGCCTTGGCAGCGTGCGCGACTTGCAAGTCTTGATCGGCAAACGCCTCGCGGACCTGTCCATGATCATGACCATCCAGAAAACTCAAGGCGTGGCCGCGGCGATTGCGCTCGTGAAAACCAGCGTCGGTTCGGACACCGGCGCGATCATCGCGGACAATTTGGATCGGCTGCGCGATCGCGAAGGCGTCGAGCATCGCGAGGCCGCCACGCATTGGGAAGGTTCCTTGGCATTGTCCCGCTGGATCACCCTCTTGGGCACCATCATCAACATGCTGCTGGTAGCCGTTGCAACGCGGCTGGTGTATCTGGATATGCGGCGCCGCGCCGCACTGAACGCCGAGCTGCGCGATCAGAAGCTCAAGCTGGAGCACGAAGTTGGCGAGCGGACCCGCGAGTTAGTGGAACTGTCGACGCATTTGCAAAATGTGTCGGAGCGCGAAAAGGCGAGCCTGGCGCGCGAATTGCACGACGAGCTCGGCGGACTGCTGGTCGGTGCGCGCATGGATATTTCCTGGGCTGAACAGCACATGACGAAAGACGATCCAGACTTGAAGCTGCGCTTGAATCGCGTGCAGCAAAACCTGGCCGCGGGAGTCGATCTGAAACGCCGCATCATCGAAGAGCTGCGCCCCACGCTTCTGGATAATGTGGGACTGTTCGCGGCGCTGCGCTGGCAGATGAAAGAGACCTGCATGGCGGCCGGCGTCAAGTGCAGCGAGTCCTATCCGGACGAAGAGCCGCGCTTCAAATCCGAGGCGTCCATCGCATTGTTTCGCATCGCGCAGGAAGCGTTCAGCAACATTTTGAAGCATTCCCAGGCGAAAACGGCCGATATCAGTCTGGACATGGATGATGAAACGCTGCTGATGCGCATTTCCGATGACGGCATCGGCATGCCGGCAGAGCAATTCACCGCGATCGGCTCGCACGGACTGGCTTCCATGCGCCATCGAGTCCGAGCGCTGGGGGGCCGTTTGGACGTCAGAAACCCGGCCTCCGGCGGCACCATGCTCATCGTGCAAATTCCCATCGAGAACGCGGTGGCGCAAGTCAGCGAATCCGCGCCGACTTAGACGTGTGGCGCCTCGCGGCAGCGCTGATGGCCATTGCTGTGTCGAGCCCGTGCCCCGCCGAACAACGCCCCGAATGGGCTTTTTTTGTGCCGACGGCGCCGCCTGCAGCGAAGAGCGCCGCGTCCGAATCAGCCGCGTCCGGGGCGCCAGCGCTCGATGTACTCAATCCGCCGGACTGGTATCCCGCTGAACATCCCGTAATGCCGGCGGTGGTGGCGCACGGTTCACCGCCTAAAGACGCCAGCGCAGCACCAATCTTGCCTTGCGCACTCTGTCATTTGCCAAACGGCTTCGGACACGTCGAATCAGCCTCGCTGGCAGGACTTCCCGCTGACTACATCATCCGACAATTTGCCGAGTTTCGCAGTGGCGAGCGGCGCATCACCGTCGGCGATGCCCGCGCCCAGCAGCTTCTCTCGGTGCTCAAGTCAAGCTATAGCGATGCGCAGGTGCGCGCCGCGGCCCTATATTTCTCCGCACTGACGCCACGAGCGTGGATTCGAGTGCGCGAAGCAAACCGCGTCCCCGTTTCCGTCGTCGACCCGGACACGTTAATGCGCACCGCGCTCGCCGGCGCGAGCACCGAGCCACTCGGTAACCGCATCGTCGAGCTGCCGGAAAGCGAATCCGGCTTGCGCAAGCGCGACGCGCATTCGGGGTTCATCGCCTACGTCCCCGAGGGCAGCCTCGCGAAAGGAAAGGCCCTCGTGACCAAGGCGGGTGATTGGGGAGTTGCCTGTGCGGCATGCCATGGTAAGACGCTGAACGGACTGCGCACCGTACCGCCGCTCGCGGGGCGCCCTCCGACTTACCTGGTACGGCAACTTTGGAATTATCAAAGCGGCGAGCGGAGCGGCAGCATGGCCGCCCCAATGCGCGCCATCGCCGCGCGACTCCGGGTGGACGAGATGTCGGCGATGGCGGCCTACCTGGCGTCGCTGCCGCCTAAGCCAATGTCGCCCTAGCCGCCGCCACCTTACCCGCTGCCGTCTAGCCGCTACCACCGCGGCCGGCAGCGATTAAATTCTAATCGTGCCGTCCACAATCGCAGCATACAGTGCCGCATCTACCGGTACGTAGCGCTGCGATCGCGCATCATCGAAATACAAGGGATCCGTTATTCGACTCGGATCGAAGCCCGACTGCATGAGATCCTGCTTGCGCGGTTTGAAGGTGCCGGTGGCCTCGAGCGTCGAAAGTATTCTCAGAAACACCGGCCGCGCATAAGGGGGCAGGCGCGAGGCCACTTCGGCGCGGAACGCGGCCAGATCAAATTCCGCATTGACCACGAGCGCCGCGGTGCCCGCGCGGCCATCGGCACCCGGCACACTGACCCCGTACACCACGCCTTCAATCACGCCGCGGCTCGCCGTCAACGCCGTCAATACTTCCGCGGTCGAGACGTTTTCGCCCTTCCATCGATAGGTTTCGCCCACCCGGTCGACGAAGTAATAAAACCCGCGCTCATCGCGGCGCATCAGATCGCCGGTGCGATACCACGAATCTCCGGCTTTGAAAACATTGCGCAATACCTTGCGATTCGATGCCTCTTGATCCGCGTAGCCTTCGAAACGACCGGCGCGCTCCTCGCCCGTGGCGGGCATCAGTCCCACCGCCTCGCCAATTTCATTCGCGGCGCAACGCTCGCAGAATCCTTCGGCGTTGCGCGACGGCTCGGATTTTTCAACATCGAAGCGCAGCAGCGCCACCGGCAGCCGATTCGCCAGGAATGCCGGTATGCGTCCGATGGCGCCCGGCTGTCCCTCGCAGTTGTAGAGCGAGAAATTCCCTTCGGTGGATGCGTAATATTCCAAGATTCTGGGAATCTTGAAACGGGTTTGGAACGGCAGCCAAACCTCCGGCCGCAGCCCGTTGCCGCAGGCAATCCTCAAGGAGTGTTCGGTTTCGATGGGCTGCTGCGGGGTATTGACCAAGTAGCGGCATAATTCGCCGATATACTGAAACAGCGTGCAGCGCTCGTCGCGCACGTCGCGCCAAAAATCCGATGCCGAAAACCGCGGCCGAATCACCACGGCGCCGCCGTTGACCAGCGTCGCAAAGGTGGCCACCACGCCCCCGACGCTGTGATATAGCGGCAGGCAATTGAACATTCGATCCCTAGGCGTAGTGTCCATCATGCCGGCGAACCAATGGCTCCACTGCATCAGCCGGTAGTGGCTGACCTTCGCCGCCTTCGGCAACCCGGTCGTACCCGAGGTATAAATGTAGAGTGCGGTGGCATCGATCGGCGGGGCCGCACGCTCGGCAGCCGTCAACGACTCGCCTGACAAAGGCTTAAGTTCCGGCTCCATCTGCTCAAATTCGCCGCTGGATCCTACGACGCGGTACTTAAGTGCCGCCGGCAAGTGCGGCAGGATCGCCGCGACGCGGGACGCAAGATCGGCGCCGACAATCAAGTATTTTGGGTCCGCGATTTTTATGGAATGTGCGAGCACATCGCCGGCAAGCTGCGAATTGATCAGTGCAACCACCACGCCGATGCGCGTCAAACCCAGCCATATCGCCAGGTACTCGGCGCAGTTCGACATAAGCAAGGCCACGGCATCGCCGCTTTTCAAATCGCGGCCAATACCCCAACGGGAATATTGATTGCAGCGAAACCCCAATTGGCCATAGCTCATCGAGGCTTCCGCCGACACCAGCGCCGGGGCGGCGTGGAATTCTCCCGCCAAGCGCTCGATCAGCGCGGGAAGCGTAATCCCGCGCTCGCCGATGGTGGCGGTCTTGGCCAGTGCGCGAAGCCATGCGTCGCGGGCGAATTTTGCATCGACCTCGCCGGGCTGCGTCGAAATGCTCATTTAACGGTCATCTTGGGAATTGCGAACCATACCACGACTACCCGCATCGTTCGAGATACACTGTCCTCAGTACTACTTCGATTCGCGAGCATGAAGCGGGAAACAATCGCAATTCACGGAGGCTTCGACTCCGACCCCACGACCAAGGCTGTCGCAGTTCCGATTTACCAAACGGCTGCCTACTCCTTCGACAGCGCTGAGCATGGCGCCGCCCTATTCAACCTGGAAGTCCCCGGATACCGCTATACGCGGATCAGCAATCCGACCACGGATGTTCTCGAGCAGCGCGTGACGGAACTGGAGGGCGGCGTCGGCGCGTTGAGCGTGGCGTCCGGACAGACGGCCTTGTTCTATGCGTCGATGAATGCTTTGGAGGCGGGCCGCAATTTGATCTCGGTGCCGCAGCTCTACGGTACGACGTACACCTTGTTCGCGCACGTGCTGCCGAAAATGGGTATTAAGGTGCGCTTTGCCAAGTCCGATCGCGCCGCCGATCTCGAGGCGCTCATTGACGACGACACGCGCGCGATATTTTGTGAGACTGTGGGTAATCCGGCCGGCAACGTCTGCGATCTCGAAGCACTGGCAACGCTCGCGCATCGCCATCGCATGCCGCTGATCGTCGACAACACGGTGGCAACACCGATGTTGGTGCGGCCGGTCGATTATGGCGCCGACATCGTGATCCACTCTTTGACGAAATTCATGGGCGGTCACGGCACGACTCTGGGCGGCATCATCGTCGACTGCGGACGCTTTCCCTGGACCACGCACGCGGCGCGCTATCCCATGTTCACGCAACCGGACGAGTCCTATCACGGCTTGGTCTATACGGATCATTACGGCGCCTCGGCATTCATCGGCCGCTGCCGCAGCGTCTACCAGCGCACCATGGGCGCGGTGCTCTCGCCCATGAATGCCTTCCTGCTGTTGCAGGGCATCGAGACGGTGGCGCTGCGCGTTGAGCGTCACGTCGAGAATGCGCGCAAAGTCGCGGACTTCTTGCGCGCCGATGCGCGCGTGGAAGCGGTGAATTATGCGGGCTTCACCGACAATCCCTATTATCCTCTCGTGCAGAAATACCTGGGCGGCAGAGCTTGTTCTCTCATGACGTTCGAAATACACGGCGGCCTGAAGGCGGGCATGCGCTTCTACAATGCGCTGAAGCTGTTCAAACGTTTGGTCAATTTGGGCGACGCGAAATCGCTCGCCTGCCATCCTGCATCGACGACGCATCGGCAAATGTCCGCCGAGGAACAATTGGCGGCGGGAGTGGGACCCGGCAGTATTCGCTTGAGCGTCGGGATCGAGCACATCGACGACATCCTCGCCGATTTGGATCAAGCACTCGGCGCCGCGGTTTGAATCGCAAATCCTTGCCGGGCGCGGTACCGGCGTTATTTCCCGATCTCGCGGACCGGGAGCGGATCAGCAACTGGTTGACCCTCGAGTTGGCGGCGGCTCATCGGCGCGTTCAGGCCGGCCCGGTGACGCCGACCATCGACATGCAGCAATTCCGCGCCGAGCTGGCCGGTTTCGACTTCGAACGGCCGCAGCCGCTCGAAGAAGCATTGCGCTGGACCATCGAGCGCCTGGAACATGGCATCGTACAGATGTCGAACCCACGCTATTTCGGGCTCTTCAATCCAGGCGCCAATTTCCCGGCGCAGTGCGCGGATCGTCTCGCCGGATCATTCAATCCGCAACTGGCGAGTTCAGCGTCCTCGCCCGTCCCCGTGGCGTTGGAAAGTCATGTGATCCAGGCCGTGGCCCGCCGCGCCGCCTTCGGCGACGATGCGACCGGACATTTTGCGACCGGCGGCTCCGAAGCGAACTACACCGCGCTGATCTGTGCGCTGACGGCAGCGCATCCGAAATTTTCCACCGACGGCGTGCGCGCCTTCGCCGGACCGGCGACATTTTATACATCGCGGGACTGCCACATCGCCTGGCTGAAAATTGCGCATCAAGCCGGCGTCGGCCGCAGCGCGCTCAAGCTCGTAGCCACCGACGGCCGCGGGCGGATGGACCCTGAGGCGTTGCTCAAGGCCATTGCCGAGGATCGTGCCGCTGGGGCAGTTCCCGTCATGATCGTTGCGACCGCCGGAACCACCGGGGCCGGCATGATCGACCCGTTGCATGCCTGCGCCGACATCGCGAAACAACAGGCCCTATGGCTGCACGTGGACGCGGCATGGGGCGGTGCGGTGCTGGCGTCGAATCGCCTGCGCGGCCTGCTGGATGGTGTCGAGCGCGCCGACTCCATGACCATCGATGCGCACAAATGGCTGGCGACAACCATGGGATGCGCGATTTTCATCTCGCGACGCGCCGACCTCTTGTCGGAGGCATTTCATGCCTCCACCAGTTTCATGCCGTCCAGCATTTCGGGCGTGGACCCCTATTTGAACAGTGTGCAATGGTCGCGGCGTTTTTTGGGATTACGCCTGTTCCTGGCCCTGGCCGCCGCCGGTTGGGAGGGCCTTGGCGCCCACGTCGAGCGCGGCGTCGACGTGATCGAACTGGTCAAGGAGCGCCTGCTCGCCTCGGGCTGGCGCATCGCCAATGACTCACCCTTGGCCGTGCTGGATGCCATTCCTCCGGCCGCCCTGGGTGACGTACGCGCCTTGGTGCGCCGCGTGGTGGCCTCTGGACGAGCTTGGGTCGCCCCGACCACCTTCGAGGGTCAGGAGGTGGTGCGGATCTGCGCCACGAACGGTGAAACCGGGGTGCCCGACGTCGAGGCGCTGGTCGCAGCCCTCAACGAGCGCCCCTAGGCGCGAACTTAAGCGCGCTGAGCCAGGGTGCGGTCCACCAGGCTCTCGATCGACCCGAGCGAATGGAAATTTTCCGGCGTGATATCGCCTTGAGCAATGGCGATATCGAACTCCACCTCGACGGCGAGCATGAGATTCACCATTTTCAGAGAGCTAATCCCAAGATCGCTCAACTGGGCGTCCAGCGGAAACGGGTTCGGCATGACTGCCCCCGCTCCCAAAACGGCCCTGACAAGCGAAATTAGACGTTCGCTTACCCCCTCTTTCACCTGCGGATCCACTTGGAAGCTCTCCCGAAAAAAACTAGGGCCGATAATACCTTCTGGCGCAGGATACGGAATACGATGCGGGTTTTACATATGTTTTTAAAATGAGTCGAGCATCACTAAGTAACAATATATTTTCGCCCGAGTCATTGTCGAGGTGCAGCCGTCCCCGCATAATCCGCCGATTACAGGGCCACAAGGCTAATTTCAAATGGCAATCGAGACACACCGAATACCGGGGACCCGCTCTCCAAGCGCGCGGCAGAGCGACTTGACCGCCCGTGCCCGCGCCGCCGCGGATGTGGCCCGCGCCAACGCAGCGGCGGTGGACGCCGAAGCACGCTTTCCCAGCGAGGCGTTCGCGGAGCTACGCAAGCAGCGCTTGCTCGGCATCCAGGTGCCCCAGTCCTTGGACGGTGAAGGCGCCACGATCGCCGAAATCGCCGATGTCTGTTATATCCTCGGGCAGTCCTGCTCTTCCACCGGGCTGATCTACGCGATGCACCAGATCAAGATGGCCTGCATCGTGCGCCACTTCAAGAACAATGCCGCGCATGAGCGCATTCTGCGCCGCATCGTCGCCGAGCAATTGCTCATGGCCTCATCGACCACCGAAGGTCAGGCCGGCGGCAACGTTCGTTCCAGCGAAGCAGCCGTCGAGCACGACGGTGCGCAGGTCACCCTGGAACGCAAGGCGACCGTCATCTCCTATGCAGTGGAAGCGGACGGCATCGTCACCACCGCACGCCGCGCCGCCGATGCGCCGGGCAACGATCAAGTATTGTTGGTTCTGTTGAAGTCCGACTATACCCTGGAGAGATTGCAGGTATGGGATACCTTGGGGATGCGCGGCACGCACAGCGAGGGCTTCACGCTGCGCGCACGCGCCGCGGCCGGACAAATCCTGCCCGAACCCTACGAGAGAATTCATGCCCAGACCATGGTGCCGTTTGCGCACATACTGTGGGGCTCGGTGTGGGCGGGAATCGCCGCCGCCGCGGCCTCCAAGGCGCAAGCGTTCGTGCGGCATGTGATGCGCCAGGCGAACGGCCAGACACCGCCCGGCGCTGCGCATTTCACCCAGGCGGTATCGACCTTGCGCATGCTGCGCGGCGTGCTCGCAACCAGCCTGCGCAGCTATGAATCGATCATGTCGGATGAAAAGGCAATCTCATCCTTGGAATTTCAAGCGATGATCACCCTGACCAAGGTGCAGGTGTCCGAACTGGCGGTAACGACCGTGCTCACGTCGCTGCGCGCCTGCGGTTTGTCCGGATATCGCAACGACACCGAATTTACGATCGGCCGCTTGTTGCGCGATGTGCTGTCCGCGCCCATCATGATCAGCAACGACCGCATCTTGACGAATCTCGCGACGACCTCCTTGATGACGCCGCTGCCGGCTTCGATCAGTGGTTGAGCCCATGCCGCCCGATAGCACCTCCTCGTACCCGCTAGCGCATCTTGCCGATCGGCTGTTCAAACCGATGGGAGTCGACGGCGTCTACGCACGCACCGCGCTGTATGTGGATCTGGTTGAGAAGCTTGAACAGTACATCACCCGGCAGCGCGACCCCTCGGCGGAGATCATGCGCTTCCCGCCGGTGATGAGCCGAACGCAGCTGGAGAAATCCGGGTACCTGAAGAGCTTCCCCAATTTACTGGGTTGCGTATGCGCCCTGCACGGCTCCGAAGCCTCGATCCGTTCTGCCGTGGAACGCCATGAGAACGGCGGCGACTGGACCACTTCGCTCAGCTCATCGGACTTGGTGCTATCGCCTGCCGCTTGCTATCCGGTGTATCCGATCGCGGCGGCGCGCGGCCAGCTGCCAATGGGCGGCTTGCAGTTCGATATCGAGGCAGACGTGTTCCGGCATGAGCCATCGCTCAGCCTCGATCGGCTGCAATCTTTCCGGATGCGCGAATTCGTGAGAATCGGCGCGCCGGACGAGATCGTCGAGTTTCGCGAAAAATGGATGGCCAAAGCGCCGGTGCTGGCCGCCGAGCTGGCCTTGCCGCACACCATCGACGTCGCGAACGATCCGTTCTTCGGTCGCGTGGGTCAGGTGATGGCGGTCAGCCAACGCCAACAGGCCCTGAAATTCGAACTGTTGATTCCGTATTATCCGAGCGCATCGCCCACCGCCTGCATGAGCTTCAACTATCACCGCGAGCACTTCGGTCAGGTGTGGGGCATCCGTGACGACAATGGCGAGTTGGCGCATACCAGCTGCGTCGCGTTCGGCATCGATCGCCTGGCCGTGGCGTTGTTCGCCAATCACGGCCTCGATCTGAAGAAATGGCCGGCGGTGACTCGGCAGGCGTTGGCTCTCTAAAGCAATCCGCGCGCGGATGCCTCTCGACCCACGCGTCAAGCGCTTCTTGGATCTGCTCGCCGCGGGCAATCCTCCCGACGCACGCAGCGCCACGGTCGAGGAACGGCGCAAGGGGCTGGTCTCCTTGATGGAATTCGCCGGTCCGCCAGTCTCTCTGGAACACGTCGAAGATCGGAGCCTGCCGGGTCCGGACGGTGCGCTGCGCGTCCGGCTTTATTCACCGTCAAAGGCCGGGATCCTACCCGGACTCATTTATTTTCACGGCGGCGGCTTGGTTGCCGGCAGCCTGGAAACCCACGACCGCATCGGGCGTGCGCTCTGCAAGTCAGGTGGGGTGCGCGTGGTGTCGGTGGACTATCGATTGGCTCCCGAACACCGTTTTCCCGCCGCTTTGGAGGACGCGAAAGCGGCGGTGAGCCATATCAGCGCGCACGCCGCGGATTTCGGAATCGACGCCGCGCGCCTCGGCATTTGCGGGGATTCCGCCGGCGCCACCCTGGCCGCGGCGACGTGCCAGTGGGCGACTCAGGCCGGCGGTCCGCGACTCAGCCTGCAACTGCTGCTCTGTCCGATTCTCGACTACAGCCGCATCAGCGCCTCGAAGCGCGAATTGTCGAGCGGCTATCTGGTCGATCAAGCCACGCTGGATCACGACCTCAAGTATTACCTGCCGGTGGGGATGGGGCCTGCCAATCCGTTGGTATCACCGCTGCTGGCCGCGGATGTCTCGGGTATGCCGCGGACCGTCATTCATACCGCGGAATTCGATCCGCTGCGCGATGAGGGGCGAAATTATTTCGAGCGCCTGACCCAAGCAGGCAATGAAGTGTCCTACACTTGCCATCCAGGTATGATTCATCTTTTCTATGGTTTGGGAGCCGTCATACCCTATGCGCGCACGGCATTCGAGCAGATCGGCGGCGAAATTCGCGCAGCGCTGGGCTAACTTTTACGGAGATACAACGTGTCCGAGCGCATCGTCGCGGAACGAATAATTCAGCAGCTGCATGCAGCACGCGTAGGAGGCGATCTCGCCGGCATGTGCCGCGTGTTTGCCGATGCGGGCCGATACGAAATTCTAGGTGCAAGCGCCGATAAGCCGATTGCCATCCGCGCACAGAATCTCGCCGAGTTCCGGCCATGGCTCTCCATGATGGTCAAGGTGTTCCGGCTCAACAACTATCAGCTCTTGAGCCTGACGGTCGAAATGCCGCGCGCGGTTGCGCATTGGCGCGCCGATATTTTTTCCAAAGTCACCGGCGCGACGGTTCCCACCGAACTGGTGGACGTCGTCGAGATCAAAGCAGAGCGAATCGCGACTTACACCGAATTCTTCGCGCCGCGCTGAGCGCGTCAGCGATTCAAGATGCCGCAGGAACCGCAGTGGCTAACGATTGCGCGCGAGGTGCGGGCCATTGCTCAAACCGGATTGGCCTTCAACGCGGATGGCTTCGACCATCAGCGCTACCAACGTCTGCGCGAATTGGCTGCCCTGTTGATGGCGCAAGGTTCGGCCACCGAACATGAATCCATCCTCGAGTTGCTGCGCCAGGAGAAGGGCTACGCGACGCCCAAAGTAGACGTTCGCGGCGCGGCGTTTCAAGACGGGCGCGTCTTGATGGTGCGCGAGATCAGCGACGGCAAATGGACCCTCCCGGGCGGCTGGGCCGACGTCAATCAATCGGCGGGCGAATGCGTCGTGCGCGAGATTGCCGAGGAGTCGGGGTTCACGGCCCGCGCGCTGAAACTCGCCGCGGTCTACGACTACCAGAAAAGGAATCCCTCCCCGCATATCGACTCGATCTACAAAATGTTCTTCATCTGCGAAATCGTGGGGGGCGCGGCAAGCGCCAGCAACGAGACCAGCGAAGTGGCCTTTTTTCCCCGCAACGAACTGCCGCCGCTGTCATTGGGGCGAACCACGGCGGCGCAGATCGACAGAATGTTCGAGCATCGGGAGCAGCTCGAGCTGCCAACTGACTTCGACTAGCTGCGGCGTTGTGATTTTTCGGCCTACGGGTGCGCATAAAGGCCCACCGATCAATGGTAGTCACTCAATGCTCGTCCTCCGACACCGTGAAATTGAGCGTCCCGTGTGAACGGCCTGGCGGCCGCTCAAATTCACAGTGCCTAGGCGTACGTAATCAGCGTCGCGTCTCCATTCGTGTCCAGATGCGGCAGCCCGTTGAAGCTGATCAGGCTATGCCGTCGCGGCGTGGCGGCGAACTCGGTGAGCGAGCTGTTGCGGATTCTCAGATTCAATTCAACGGCGGTGGCGGGCGGCGCGTTGAGCGTGGCCGCGACGATAGCCGCAATGGGGCCGCCCGAACTGACGATGAGCACATTGCCGTCCGGAAAGCGCTGGCGGGCTTCAACCAGCGCTGCGACGGCACTATCTTGGAAAGCCTGCCAGAAGGGCATGCCCTCGGGCTGTGTCCGGCCCTCGGCCCATGCCAACAATGCTTCGCGCAGAACACGAAAGTGCTCCCGCACCACGACAGGATCGCGCCTGGCGGCAGCCAACGCGGGTGCGGGAAAGTTTCCCGTCAAGGCCATCATGATGGCCTCCGGCTTGTACTCATCGAGGCCCGCAAAGGACTCCTGCAAAGGCGAGGAGCCGAGCTCGGAATGGCCTTCGAAAATTCCCTGCGCCGTCTCGGTCTGCCGCCGCAACGTGCCGGTGAATACGGCGTCAAATCGAATCTGACGCCGCGCGAAATAGCCGCCCAGAAGGCGCGCCTGCGCGAAGCCGATTTCGGTGAGGCGGTCGTAATGATCCGTGCCGAAGGCCGCTTGCCCGTGACGGACGAGATAGAGGGTCCCCACGTGATGAACTTAAGAGCTGAGCGCGGCGATCGGCATGATCAAGCCACTGTACCATCCGCGTTATCCGCACTCCACGGCAAATCCAACGCAACGATCAGGCCCCCGCCGTCGCGATTGGCCAATTGAATGCGGCCGCCATGCGCTTCCGCGATCTCGCGGGCCAGAGCCAACCCCAACCCGGTGCCGCTGCGTTTGGTGGAATAAAAAGGCAGCAGCGCCTGCGCCAGGACCGTTTGGCTCATTCCGGTTCCTCGATCGCGTACTTCGATGCGCTGATCCGCACCGCCACACACAATGAAGAGTTCCACCTCGGCTGCCGCGCCGCTCGCCTCGTGCGCGTTCTTGAGCAAATTAATCAGTGCCTGTTCGACTTGCACCCGATCGAACCAGCCGGGCAGCTCAGGCAGGGGTTCAATGCAGGTGAAGGGCTGCTGCCCCTCGAGGTCCGCGACGAACTGTTGCCATGACACCGCTTGGGGTCGAGGCGCAGGCAATTTGGCAAATGTGGCATAGCCGCTGACGAATTGGTGCAGGTGCTGGGCGCGCTCCGCGATGGCCGAGAAGACGCCCGGCAACGCCGCGTAGTCTCCGCGCCGCGCGATTTCGGCGCCCGAATGCGCGAGCGAGGATAACGGCCCCAAGGAATTGTTGAGCTCGTGGCTCAATACGCGGATCAGCTTTTTCCAGGTCGAGACTTCCTGGCGCGAGAGTTCGCGCGTCAGCCGCTTGAGCAGGTACAGCCTGAAAGTGCGTCCCTGCAGGATGAAGGCACGCTGCGACAGATGAAAGGTCTCGTCAACGCCGTCGATTTCAGTGGAAAACAGATTGTCGCTTTGCTCCGCCGCCGCTCCTTGCAATGCGGCGGGGGCTTGGGCGATGGCATCGCGAAATCGCAGGCCCTGCAGGCTGCGCCCGCCGCTCAACAAATGCCGGGATGCGATGTTTGCGTAGGCAATGCGGTCGTTTGAGTCGACCAAGATCAACGCGACGGGCGAGTTCTGCATCACCGTGTCGAGCAGCAATTCTCGCTGCACGAGGTGTGCGCGCTGCTCGCGCAGGGCCGCCGCCAGTTCATTGTGCGCCGTCATCAGTTCGCCGAGCTCATCGTCGCGATCGGCGACCAGCGACAAGCTGAAATCTCCTTCGCGATAGCTTGCCACCGTGCCCGACAGCGCGCGCAGCATCTGCTGGATCGGCCGCATGATGCGCGATGACAGCCAGAGCACCGGCAGCAGCGATACCGCAAGTATCGCCAGCCAGCTGAACAGTGAATTGCCGATCCAGCGTGCCGCCCAGTCACTGATCGCCGCCGTGATCGCGACGATGACGATCAATAGCAGCGCGAGCTTAGCCTTGAGGCTCAAGGGCGTCGCTCAGGCGCCGCCTAACGGGCGCAGATTGAACCGCTCCATCCGCCGGTATAAGGCCTGACGCGACAGCCCGAGGCTCTGCGCCGCCCGGCTGATGTTGCCGCCCGCTTCCCGTAAGGAAGCCTCCAACACTTCCTTGCTCAAGTGCTCGCTTTCCCGCGGCGGCGCGCGAGTGACGGCGGGCAGATTCAAATCGGCGGCCGCCACGCTGCGCTCTCGCGCCAGCAGCTTGGCGCGCTCGATGGAGTTGCGCAGCTCGCGCACGTTGCCGGGCCAATCGTGGGCTTGCAACGCTGCGGCAGCATCCTCGCTCAATTGCAGTCCTTGCCCGAGAAAATGCAGCGCGAGCGGCAAGATATCCGCGGGCCGCTCCGCCAGCGCCGGGACGGCGATGTCGATGACATTCAGGCGATAATAGAGATCTTCGCGAAAACGCCCCTCGCGGATCAGCGCCGGCAAGTCCGCATTCGTGGCACTCAGGATGCGAACTTGCGCGGTGCGCGTCTTGCTCGAGCCCAGCATTTCGAACTGACCGGTCTCGAGCACCCGCAGCAGCTTGACTTGTCCGGCGAGCGGCAAATCGCCAATCTCGTCCAGGAACAAGGTGCCGCCGTTCGCCGCCTCGAAGCGGCCGGTGCGCGCGCGCGTCGCCCCGGTATAGGCGCCCGCCTCGGCGCCGAACAATTCCGCCTCGATCAATTCAGCCGGAATGGCGCCGCAATTGACGGCGACAAAAGGACCCGAACGAAGCGCGGAATTGGCGTGCACGATCTGCGCGATGCGCTCCTTACCCGCGCCGTTAGGGCCGCTGATGAGCACACGCACATCGGAGCGTGCGACGCGGCAGGCCAGCTCGACAATGCGCTCCATCGCATCCGAGGCGAATACAATGCCGCAAAGATCGTATTGCTCCGCCAAACGCTCGCGCCGGCGGCGTTGTTCTTCCTGCAATCGCTGGTGCTCGCGCGTCGTCTCCGCCAGCTCCAAGAGATTCTCGACCGTCGCCAGCAGCTTGTCATTATCCCAGGGCTTGCCGATGTAATCCGCCGCGCCCGCCTTGACCAGTTGCACCGCGGATTCCAGATGCGTCCACGCCGTCAGCAAGACCACGGGCAGATCGGGCTGTTGAGCCCGCAGCGCACGAAACAGCGCCGCGCCCTCTTCTCCCGAGGTGGTATCGGCGCTGAAGTTCATGTCGGCGATGACCAGGTCAACGCGCTCGTGCGCCAGCGCCGCGAGCCCTTTCTGCGGGGTGAAGGCCGTCAGCGTGCGGATGTCATGCAGGCCGAACAGCAGCGACAGCGCCTGGGCGACCGCCGGGTTGTCATCTATCACCAGTACCGTACGCATACAGACATGTTAACGGGTGCGGCGCGGAATCACACCCCGGCGCCGCTCATCCGCCGCGGGTCGCCAATGCAGGGGGAATGGAAGCCGCGCGTAACGCCGGCCACAGCACGGCAAACTGACCCAGCAACAGAATGATGAAGGCGCCGACGAGGGCGCGGCTGTTATCCATGCGTACCATTTCGAAGCTGTGCACCATCCATAAGTTCAAGGCGATCGCAAAGGCAATGCCGACCGCGGCGCCCACCGCCGCGATCATGAAATTCTCGGTTTGAAAATAACGCACGATGGCCTGCCGCGTCGCGCCCAACGCGCGCCGAATGCCGATTTGCTGGCGCCGCTGCGCCACCCAATAACTCGTCAGACCGACGATTCCAAACGCCGTCACGATGAGCAGCGCGAGGCAGATGCTGGTCAGAAGCACGATGAGGCCATGATCGCCGCGATAGGCATCGGCGCGCACTTGCTGCATGGACCGAGATCTGAGGATTCGATTTCCGTCCAGGGCGAAGAGTTTGGCCTCCGCCGATTTCAACACGGCGTCGCGTCGTCCCGGTTGTGCGCGCACCATGTAGACATTGGTGTCCCCGATCAGCCGATACGGCGATAGGACCGAATTCTCAGCAAATGTACTGAATAGGCCGGTGGCGACCGACATCGGCCCTTCCAAGCGATCCACGATGCCGGTGATCGGCACGGGTTTGCTGGTCTCGACGAAAATGGACTTGCCGAGCGCGTCGCCGTTGGGAAAGAGCTTGGCCGCCAGCGCTTTTGTCACGATGTAGCCGCTGGTTGGCGGCACATCGTTGTCCGTGCGATTCGCGACTTCAGCGGCGGAGAAATTGCGGCCGGCGATGAGCGTGAGCCCCATGGTATGCAAGGCATGCTCGTCGCCCATGTAGTGCGCGGTATTCGCCGTGGGCGTTTTTTGATCGGCGGTTAAATTGACGGTCTCGATCCAACCTCCGCCTTCCAAGGGGTACATGTTGGTGGCGTAGGCGTCTACCACACCGGGCAGCGCCCGCAACGCGTCGAGATCTCTGGCCAGACGCGCAGGCAGGTCGTCGGGGTGATCCACCATTTCGCTTTGCATGACGAAGATATCGGCTTCATCGATGCCCGTGGGCCTGCCGCTCCACGCCATGCGTTGCTCGACCAGGGTCAACGCGTTGGCGAGGAACGCCAAAGTAACCGCCATCTGCGTGGCGATGAGGAATGCGCCGAATTTATTGCGGCGCATGGCGGACAAAATCGGACGCACTTCCATGACCTACCTACTGCGCTTTGAGCTGCCATGCGGGCTGCACATGCGCGGCCCGCCAAGTCGGATAAAGCCCCGCCAGCACCGTGGCCGACACGGCCAGCAGCACCGCAATGCCGGTATCCGCCCAATCAAGGTGGGCCAGAGCAACAAATTCCTTGCTCAACAAGGAACGCGCCGCCCATAAACCCAATGCCGTCAGCAGCAACCCGAATAATCCGCCGGCGAGTCCAACCACACCGGTTTCGATCAGGCACTGCAAGAAAATCGCTCCGCGGCTCGCCCCGAGAGCGCGCCGCACACCGATATCGCCCGCGCGTCCCATGATTTTCGCCAGCATCAGACCCATGGCGTTCATCAGACAGACCAGCAAGAATCCAAACGACACCAATATCAGAATGCGCACTTCACTCGGCACGATGTTCCTGTATTGCAGCCATTGCTTCACGTCACGCAATTGCGTATGCGGCGGCCAGTGGAATCGGCCCAGGCGCTGCTGTTCGGCCGCGTAGTTATTGAGAAAGGCACGATAGTTCTGGACGTCTGTTTCGGTCCGCAGCTCTGCCCAGAATTGCAGCCATAAACAGTCGGATCGCAGACGCCCTTCCCAACCAGGGTCGACATCGCCGTTGCAAGAGGTGCTGCCGATGCCGACCATCTGCTTCTCGATGGCATGGGTGAAGGGCAGGAATACCGCGTCGCCGTCACTGAACGGACGGACTTCCAAATCGTAGAAGCGCGGTAGCAGCTGCCAATCATCCAACACACCGCTGACCGTGTAGGGTTCGTTCCCGAGGCGAATCGTTTTGCCCACGCTGTTCGCGCCACCGAACAGTTTGTCGTTCATCTCCTTGGTGATCACCGCCACGGCGGCGTGCGACTCGTCGTCCGACGCACTCCAGGGACCGCCAAACTTGAATGGCACGTCGAACATCGGGAAAAAATCGGTAAAGGTCGCACGCACCATGACTTTGGCGGGTTTCTGCTTCGGATCCCCCGGCTGCAAGGGCAGCCGAGCTCTAAACATGCCGGCTTGGCGGTTCGCGGCATGGGCCTTCATCAATCCCAACACGTCGGTGTAGCTGAGCTGGGGTTCCAAGCGGTCCGGAGCGCCGCCGTTGTGCTTGTCGGGCCCCCAGTTGTCGATCTGCGGCGCGAACAGCTGGCTGGACTTTTGCGGAATGGGGTCGCCCGACATCGCTCGAAAGACCGTGAGGGCCGTCATGCAGGCACCGATGCCGACGGCGATGGCCGCAATCGTCAGCACCGTCAGTACCATGTTGCGCCGAAGACTGCGCAGGCCGAGACGAAAATAATACGTGAACATGTTTGCCGGGTGCCGCTAGCTTCAGGCGGCGCGCGTCGCCAATGCCGGCGGAATGGATGCGGCCTTCATGGCCGGCCACAGCACGGCGGCTTGTCCGAGCAACATCACCACGATCGCGCCGATCAGCGCGTATCCGGTGTTCAAACGCTCCATGGCGAAGGCGCTCACCATCCAGAGGTTCAGCGACACCGCCAGGGCAACCCCAATCGCGGCGCCGGCGCCTGCGATCAAGAGATTCTCGGTCTGGAAGTATTGGATGATGGCATTGCGGGTCGCACCGAGGGCGCGGCGAATACCGATCTGACGCCGGCGTTGCGCCACCCAATAACTGGTCAGTCCCACGATTCCGAACGCGGTGACCGCCAACAGCGCCGCGCAGACCACCGCCAAGATCACCGCCAAGCCCTTGTCGTTCTTATAAATCTCCGTGCGCAACACCGTCATGGGCCGGGTCTTGCCGATGACCCGTGCGCGGCTGATGTCGAAAAGCTTCTTCGGCGCCGCCTGAATCACCGCCGCCGCCTGGCCGGGCTGCACATGCATGACGTACAAATTCGGATACGGACCCACGAAGCGGAACGGGACAATGAAAGAATTGTCGTTGAACGTGCTGCCCCATCCGCCCGCCGACACCCAGGGCACTTGCAATCGATCGATCACCCCGACGATGGGTACTTGGCCCTTGGAAAAATCGTCGTAGATGCTCTGACCCACCGCATTCGCATTCGGGAACAGCTTATCGGCCAGTCCTTTGGTAATGATGACCGCAGACGGCGGCTTGATGTCGTTGTAGCCGAGCTTGTCCGTAATCTCATCCGAATTGAAGTTGCGGCCGGCGATCAACTTCAGTCCCAAAGCCGCGATGGCATGTTCGTCGCCGAAGTACAGGGCGGCGGTAGCCGAGGCGGTCTTCTGATCCGGATGCAGGCTGATGCCCTCGGTCGAACCGCTGTCGCTCAAGGGAACAGTATTCGTGGCAAACGCATCCAGAACACCGGGCAACGCTCGCAGCGCGGCCAGGTCGCCCTGCTGACGCGCAATCAAGTCCGGTGGATTGCCCACCCACTGATTGTCGAGCACCACGACGTTCGCTTCGTCAACGCCGGTCGGCCGCTTGCTCAAGGCCATTCGCTGTTCAATGATGAACAGGGCATTGCAGAGTATCGCCAGCGTGATCGCCATTTGCACGGCAATCAGAATGGCGCCGACCTTGTTACGGCGCATGGCTGAAATGATGGGACGAAATTGCATACTGCCTCCTACTGCGCCTTGAGTTGCCATGCCGGTTGAACTTGCGCGGCGCGCCAAGTGGGATAGAGGCCCGCCAGTGTGGTTGCCAACACGGCGAGAACGATCGCGATGGCGATATCTGCAGGACTGAAGTGGGTGAGACGACTGACTTCCTCAGATAAGAGCGATCGCAGGCCGATGAGACCGAGCCCCGTCAATGCCAGCCCCAGCAGGCCGCCCGCGAGTCCGACGACGCCCGCCTCGATCAGGCATTGGCCGAAAATGGCTCTGCGGCTGGCACCCAGCGCGCGGCGCACGCCGATGTCGCCGGCGCGGCCCATGATTTTCGCCAGCATGAGACCCATGGCATTGAGCAAGCACACCAAGAGAAAGCTGAAGCTGACCAGGACGAGAATTCGAACTTCGGCGGTGACCGCCTTCTGGTAAACCAGCCATTCGCGCACATCGCGAATCTTCGTATGTGCAGGCCAGTGAAATCGTCCGGATCGCTGCTGATCCGCGGCGTAGTTGTTCAAGAAGGCCCGATACGCCGCGACGTCCTCGGCGGTGGGAAGCTCCGCCCAGAACTGTATCCAGACGCACTCGGACTGCAGATGTCCCTCCCAGCCGGGCTGTCCGACATCGCCATTGCAGTTATTGTTGCCCCAACTCGCCAGTTGACCATCGATGGCGCGCGTGAAGGGCATGTAAACTTCCGCGCCCTCCCCATATTTATCGTTGTTAAGATCGTAAAACTGCGGCGTCGGGTCCCAACGCCTCAGGACACCGACAATGCGGAATTCGTGACCGTCGAGATTGATGCTCTTGCCGACGGAGTTGCCGCCGCCGAATACCTTGTCATTGAGCTTTTGCGTAATCACGGCAACGTCAGTGTGATTCTTGTCGTCATCCGCGCTCCAGGAGCTACCCGCCATAAAAGGCGTCTGGAACATCGAGAAAAAATCCGTGTACGTTGCGCGGATCTGTACTTGAAAAGGCACCATGTCGGGATTCGCGGGCGTCAGCGCCGCACCGGTTTTGTACATCGCAGCCTGCCGATGGGCTGCCTTGGCATTCATCAACCCGACCGCGTCGATATAGCTGATCTGATCCTGAAAACGCTCCGCATCGCCGGGCACGATGCTCTTGCTATCCGGACCCCAATTGTCGATTTGCACCGCGAACAACTGACGCGACATTTGCGGTATGGGGTCGTTGTCCATGGCGCGAAATACCGTCAGCGTCGTCATGGAGGCGCCGATTCCGACGCCCACCGCCGCGATCATCAGGGCGGTGAGCACCATGTTGCGTTTGAGGCTGCGCAGCGCAAGACCGAGATAGTAGTTGAACACGATAGTCTCCTATGTGTTGGCATTGGCCGCAGCGACCAAGCGGGGCTGCGCGGCCAGATCCACCACTTGACCGTCCACGATGTGCACTTCGCGTTGCGCGCGCACGGCCAGTTCCGGATCGTGCGTCACCATTACGATGGTCGCGCCGTCGCGGTGCAGCTCCTCGAGCAGATCCAAAACGCCGCGCGCCATTTGCGTATCGAGA
>Ga0209330_1000207_pt1 | contig 28606 bp, 21 predicted proteins | sample JacPinW_OM2H0_O3_FD_187969 | JGI IMG/M metagenome (GOLD analysis project Ga0209330, IMG submission 187969) | Forest soil microbial communities from Algoma, Ontario, Canada - Jack Pine, Ontario site 1_JW_OM2H0_O3 (SPAdes) (version 2) | ecosystem: Environmental > Terrestrial > Soil > Boreal...
GCGCCACCGTCCGGCTGCTAGAGCGCCATTGGAGGGGAACGCACCCGGAGATGGTTGTGTCGTTCGTACCGCATTTCAATCGAGCACTCTGCGAAAGTTTTCATCGTGCGTTCCCGGGCCGTCCATTTGTTACGGTACTGACGGACGTTGCCGATTTCCCGGCGCACTTTTGGATCGAGCCCAACCAACAGCAGTACTTCATTTGCGGTTCGAAACGCGCCGTGGAGCAAGCCCATGAGCTAGGTCACTCAGACGATCGGATTTTCCCCGCTTCCGGGATGATTCTTCATCCCCGGTTTTACGAGCCGCCGGTGGAAAACCGTATCGACGAACGAAAGCGCCTGGGACTTCGCCCGGATCTCCCGACGGGACTGGTTCTTTTCGGCGGACATGGCTCCAAGGTCATCCTGGAAATCGCGGAAAGGCTGGATCGTTCTTCTCTCGAGCTTCAGTTGATCGTCATCTGCGGCAAGAACGACAAGCTTGCGGTCGCGCTTCGCGCTCGGAAGTTTCGATTTCCGATTTTTGTCGAAGGGTTTACCACGCGAGTGAATTACTACATGCAACTTGCGGATTTTTTTATCGGCAAGCCTGGCCCCGGCAGCTTAAGCGAAGCTCTTGCCATGCACCTTCCTGTGATCGTCGAACGAAATGCATGGACGCTGCCGCAGGAGCGTTACAATGCGGACTGGGTTCTCGAAAACGAAGTCGGTGTTGTGCTGCATAGTTTTCGCGACATCGAGAAAGCCGTCGCGCAACTGATTGAGCCCTCGGCGTTGGCCCGCTATCGCGGACATGCCGCCGCGATGAAGAATCAAGCTGTTTTCGAAATCCCGGGCTTCCTGAATAAAATTCTCGAACAATCTCGGCCTAGCGGAGCGGTAAAGAACCATAACGTTGTGTTTGCTGAGCGGCTCACGTAGCACACGCCCGGCACAGCCGCGTAATTTTGCCGGACGTCCTCGCATCGATCACCATGCAAGCCACATCTGATGTGCGGTGGCAATACTCTCCGCGCCCGGCCTGACGACTCGACCGCAATCGCGCGATATGGCAGCATATCGCTTTGCACTTTGTTAGAATCAAATGAAGGGAGCTGAACCCATGGCCAAGGCTACATTTGCGGCAGGATGTTTCTGGGGTGTTGAGGATGCATTTCGCCAAGTGGAAGGCGTCACTTCGGTCACCTCCGGATACACTGGCGGCACGACGAAGAATCCCACTTATAAGGACGTTTGCGGCGGACGCACAGGGCACGCCGAAGCTGTGCAAATCGAGTTCGATCCTGCCAGGGTCTCCTACCTGGAACTTCTCGCCGTCTTCTGGAAGAGCCATGACCCGACTACGCTGAACCGCCAAGGGCCGGACGTAGGCTCACAGTATCGCTCGGCCATTTTCTTTCACGATCCGCAGCAGGAAGCCGCCGCTCGCGCGTCAAAGGACGTTTTGATAAAAGAAGGAGTTTTCAAGCGACCGATCGTGACTGAAATCGTTCCTGCTTCTGAATTTTATCGCGCCGAGGAATACCACCAGCAGTATTTCGAAAAGCAGGGCGTTAAGTCCTGCCACATACAGTAAGGCGGCTGGCGCGCTGCATCGCTCCGTCTGATTCTTGGCGCACAGGCGCCTTTCCTGTACCTACGAGCGTAGGATTCTCTCAGACCACAGGATATTGCGAAGGGAAACCGATTCGCGCCTCTTATTTGGTAGCGATACCGGGACTCGAACCCGGATTTGAGCCTTGAGAGGGCTCCGTCCTAACCTTTAGACGATATCGCCAGAGGGATTCGAAAACAATCTTCGCATGGCTGAATTACGTGTGCAAGTACCGGCAACCGAATCCTCGTGTCTGCTAATCTTGATCTCGAAGCGTTCCCAACCCTCGTTACGATTTCTCATGTTCAAACCGTTCCGCAACGTCTCCATGCGATCCTAACGCCAATAATCCCAGAAAACTCTCAGTAACCCACAATTAACCTTCCTGTCACAGAGGATTCAAAGAGGACGCATAAGGTTCGTGCGCTGCAATTAATGTCCATGCTCCGTGCCGATCGCTGAGTTGTGTCCGCCGCATGAGGAGCACTAGCTCGATGAAGCACTGCGATAAGTAATAAGTGACATAAGCGAGAATTTTCTGTATTTATGTACCCAACCAAGGGGGGGCAGTAAGGCTCCAGGACCGAAGTTTCCTAGGGCGCTACTGGGGATGCCTGCCTTCGGTTAGAACTTGGAACACTTCCAGGCGTTTAGATATCGATGGAGAACTGAAACCAAGGAGGAAGGGGATGCGAGCTTTTTTGACGTGGCTTTTAGCGTTCGGCATGATTGTGTCGCCGGCGTTGGCAGGAACTGATGGAGCAGGAGACGGAAAGAATGCACCGTCCAATACAACCAACACTACAACCGCCGCGGAGAAAGATAAGACTGGAGACTCCACGGCGCCCGTTGCAAAAACGGATGCTTCGAAAGCAGCTCCCTCGAGCCTAGAGAGCGAAGTTCAGCAGCTTCGTGATCTCATCGAGGCTCAAACCAAGCTGTTGCAAGCTCAGAGCGAACAACTGAAGGAACAACAGCACAGAATGCAGATTTTGGAGAGCGAAGTAAATTCCAGCAGCAGCACGAGCGACAGCTTTGTGGCCCCCTCGGACAGTGCGGATCCCGATAGCCACACGGCCGGTGTTGCCTCAAGTCCCGCCGCCGGTATACCAACCGGTCGGGCCAACGGCTCGCAGGGCGGAAACGAAGCACCATTGGCGCTTCATTTCAAAGGCGTCACCATTTCGCCAGGTGGTTTCATGGCGGCAGAAACAGTTTTTCGCAATAAGGCTGAGGCTTCAGACATCAGCAGCTCGTTCAATAGCATTCCGTTCTCCGGTAACTCGGGGGGCCAGACTACGGAATTCAACGCCAGCGCCCGTCAGTCGCGCCTCAACTTGACCATCGAGGGCAAACTCGCTTCCGTCAAGCTCACCAGCTTCACCGAGATAGACTTCCTCGGTGCAGGCATCACTTCGAACAACAATGAAAGCAACAGCTACGTTCCTCGTCTCCGCCAAGCATGGGGACAGGCCAAATTCGACAATGGCTGGACCATCACCGGCGGCCAACAGTGGAGCTTAATCACCGAAAATAGGCACGCCATCGATAACCTCCTCGGTCCGGGAAGAATCGCGGAAGCCGTTCCTCTGGACATCGACCCACAGTACACGGCCGGTTTCAGCTGGGCGCGCCAAGAAAGTTTCCGTGTAACCAAGAACTTTGGACCATTAACGCTCGGGGCTTCGGTGGAAGGATCTGCGACCACCGCGACGGTTCACGGAAATCCAACGATAACCACTCTCAGCACCGTCAGCGGGAATCAGTCGTTGACGACGCTCCCTGTCTCTGGCATCCCGGTGATAGAAACACCAACTCTGACTACCACGGTCTTTAACAATTTCCTCATCGGCGCTCCAGGTCTCAGTTCCGGACTTTTCAATCCGACCGGGACGTACGCATACAACAAAACGCCGGACTTCGTTTTCAAGGCCGCCCTCGACCCAGGAGCTTGGGGACACTTCGAAGTCTTCGGATTGGTTTCTGAATTCCGAGATCGAATCTACCCTTGCTACTTCGCGAACGGTGGATTCAACTTCCCGGCCCTTCCGGGTGAGGATCCGGCGAATACCCCGGCCAACATCCCGGCCACGGTGTGCCCGCTAACTGGTTCCACAAATCCGACTTCCGGCGCCTTTAACGACTCGAGAACCGGCGGCGGAATTGGGGCAAACGCTCGCGTACATGTCCTCAACAATAAAATCGAGGCCGGGGTTCACTTCTTGGGAGGTGACGGTATCGGCCGTTATGGCACTTCCGGCTTGCCGGATGCAACCGTACGCCCCGATGGCACACTTGCTCTGCTCAGGAACTATCAAGCTCTCGGCACGCTCGATTTGCACCCCACGCCGAAACTGGATGTTTACATGTACGTCGGCGGGGAATACTCGGGCCGAGATTTCTTCACGTTTACAAATCAAGTCACCGGCGCCACTGGCCACGCAGGATACGGCTCGCCCTCCATTCGAAATGATGGGTGTTCCGTTGAACCGCTGCCCGTGGCGACACCAGGCAACCCTCCTAATACGACGGCTGTCCTGGGATCCACTGGGTTTATCCCCGGCTCGCTCGCTAACTGCGCCGGAGATACCCGGGTCATCATTGAAGGCACGTTGGGATTCTGGTACCGCGTCTACAATGGCGAAAAGGGTCGTGTCCAGTGGGGAGCGCAGTACTCCTACATCACTCGCAACACCTGGGCTGGCTCCAGTGCCACTGCAGGCGTTTCGTCACAGCCGAACGCCATCGACAATATGGTGTTCACGTCGTTCCGTTACTACCTGCCTTAGAACAATTCGACGCGGGGAGGTCTCAATCGCCTCCCCGCGTTCGATCTTTCACCTGCCGATCGCCGAACCCTGAAGAAAACTTTTCTCTCCGCTTGTAAATTCGCATAGATGCGCGTAGCAGTCCGCTAAACTGGCGCACTTGCGCCTACGTCCGCCAGCTCGAAAAAAAACAGGCTAGCTCGCGACGGAGGGTTCGCGGGCGCTCGATACTATAGAGGGCCGGATACGGCGGAACAGGCGTACGCTGAAGAATCTTTCTCGGCAAGGATCGCAACGGTAAGCGGGAAAATGCAGCCAGCGCTTCAGACCGAGCAAGGACCCGTGATCGACGCGTTCCCGGGAAATGTGTTCGAGATCAAAATTCCCGCACTTGGGGCAGTGAGTAAACCGCTGAAAAACGGCTGCAACACGCCAGGCGTAAAATCGGTTGTCGCAAGTGTGGCATCGCCAGGGACGCAGGCTAATCGCCGACAGAGTGTAATCCAACGCTCCGTCGCGATGCGACTGAAAGCAATTCGCGCTCCGGCATTGCGGACAAATCATTGCGTGGAACTTCCCCCCGCTCGCCCGCAGAATACCTAAAACTCTTACGCGGAGCAAGTTTAAGCGATTTGTCGGTGGGTCAGTTTTCGGGATGCGCGTTCATCAGGCGCTAGCCAATCAGTGTGATCGGCCATTGACGGATTGACACCTCGGACGGCCGGGGCTTAGGATCGTTAGCCGCTTGCTTCGCGTCGGCGAGTGGTAATCCCAATCGAGGAACCCGAGTAAATCGCCATGCCGGTAGCCAAACTGTTCACGCCGCGCGATGCCGCACAAGTGCTGGGAATCAGCTACGCGACTCTTAAACAGTGGATTTATAAAAAACAAATTCGCACAGTGAAGACGGCGGGCGGCCACCACCGCATTCCGGAAAAGGAAGTCGATCGATTTCTGTATCGAGCGACCGAAGGCAAAGACGTCGCCGAGCGTCGCACGAACTTTCGACACATCAGCGGCCGCAACCAGCTCGTCGGGCGTGTTACCGACATCAAGGTCAGCGGCCTCATTGCCCAGGTTACGCTTTCCATCGGCGGCCAGCGGATTACGTCCATTATCACCGCCGATGCCGTCCGCGAAATGCGCTTGAAAAACGGCCAGACTGTCGCTGCCCTTGTAAAATCCACCGAGGTCATGATCGTCCGGCTGTAGCGCAACCAGTCGTTGCTCTCCGCGCCGCTTCTGAAGCGCTGCCGTTATGTTCGATGTCGTACACTCGCCTAGTCGCTCTAAATAGTTTTGACATCTCGATACTAATCGTATAGATTCGCAAATCTTTCATAGGAATCTGCGCAGCGGCAACGCAAGGACTTCTTATGAGGCTCCCTGGAGGCGCGGGACTCGGGACCTACATCTTTGCTCGCTCGCAAGCTACGTTCGGGGCCTATGCATCAGGCTCGTCGAGACGGACTCTCGGGAGAGGTGATCCATCATGAAACGCTCTGACCGCTCACAGAACTTCTTTCGCCACGGGAGGCAATGGAAAACTTTGACGCGCGTCGGCTACATTCCAACGGCTGCCTCACTGCTGCTGGCCCAATCCTTCTTGCTGTTTTTGTGGCTTGCGATGGCGGCGTTTCCTGCGTCGGCCCAAACGACAGCGAGCCTTTCCGCCGTGGTGACGGACGAAAACGGAGCGAGCCTTTCCGGCGTCGTGACGGACCAAACCGGCGGAGCCCTTGCCAATGTCGCGGTGACAATCAAGAACGTCAACAAAACTGAAACGCGCACGATCTCGACCGACCGCGCGGGGCACTATCAGACGTCCGGCCTGCCTGCGGGGCGCTTCGAGATTCGCGCGGCTAAAAAAGGCTTCGCCGACGAAACGCGCGCGAACATCAGCTTGGCGGCTGACCAAGGCGCCACGGTCGACATTAAAATGCAGCAGAAGGGCCCCGACCCCTGCACGAGCGGCAAGGAGTTCGCCACCACCGATTGCGCGCTGACTTGGCACGGCGTCACGCTGTATGGCGCATATGACATTGGCGTCGGCTGGGTCAGCCACGGCTTACCGGTAAACGGCTATAACTATGAAGGCGAGTCTCTGGTGAATCGAAACGGCGCTGGATCTCGATTCCTTGTCGCACCGAACAACCTGCAGCAGACGGGCTTCGGCATCAGGGGTAAGGAAGAGTTTTTCCATGGCTGGTACATTGTGTTCAACGCTTCGACTGGTATCAATCCGAATTCCGGCCTGCTCGCCGACGCATCAAAAACCAATATTGTAAACAACGGCCTTCCCCGGAGCAGCTATTCGGAAGCCATTGACGGCGCGCGCGCGGGACAACCCTTCAATGACGAATACTATGGCGGTGTATCGTCCGACCATTTCGGCACGATCACCTTCGGTCGTCAGCGCTCGCTCGGGACCGATGCGATGCTCCAGTACGATCCGGTCGGCGGTGGCTATGGCTTTTCGTACATCGGGTATAACGGCACGATGGCCGGCGGCGGCGACACCGAGGACTCCCGCTGGGACGACGCTCTGAAGTATCGCCTCACCTATGGCCCGGTACATTTCGGGGCGATGTATAAATTCGTCAATGGTTCCGGCGGCTGCTTCTCGGCCTCCGCAACCTGGACTGCCCTCACCTGTACGCCGGAGCAGCCGCATAACAACGCTTTTGGATTCGACCTCGGCGGGGAACACGGCAACTTCTCTGCCGACGCCGTCTACCAACATTACAACCAGGCGATCAGCGTGTTAAACCCTTTGCTGGGGCCTCAGAGTCTGTCGGCGCCGTTCCAGTCGACCACGGACAGCATCAACACAAACCCCATCACCGGGGGCAATCTGATCGACCCGAACGGCACCGTATATGGCATCGTGACCGACAACAACGCCCTTATGTTCGCCGCCAAGTACAAGTGGGACCCCCTCAAGTTTTTCGTCGGCTACGAATACATCTGGCAGAACAACCCCAAGAACCCGTTGGGCGTTGGCGCCTCGCAAATGGCCGGCTATATCTTGAGCGGCGTCGAAGACAACAATCTCGATACTCAGAAGCTGGTGAATATCTGGTGGGCGGGCGTGAAATACTCCTACGACAGCAAAACCGACGTCACTGCGGCCTGGTATCAACAGCGGCAGAACGACTTCCGTCTTCCGCCGGAATGCTCGGCCTCAGCCGGTTTCCGCGCTTCTTGCGCGGGCACCCTCAACGAGACGTCGATCTATTTAGACCATCACTTCACTCCGCGTTTTGACGGTTACGCCGGAATCGCGTATTCCTATGTGGACGGCGGTCTGGCCATCGCCATTCCTCATGGCCCTGGCGTCCCTTATAACCACCACAGCAACCTTGCTCCGACAATCGGCGTTCGTTTCGCCTTCTGATCGTTTCCGCGGCGTTGCGCGTGTAGAATACGTCAGAAAGGAATTCGAATGCCTGACTACACCGCTGCGCACGCGCGCGCGGGAATTGACGCAAAGCTTCCCGTACTGGAAACCTGGCCGAACCATTTCCCCGGCTATGAAATCACCATTCGATTTCCGGAGTACACATCCGTCTGCCCTAAGACCGGCCTTCCGGATTACGGCGTAATCACTATCCAGTACCAGCCGAAGAAACTCTGCCTCGAATTAAAGTCCCTGAAAATGTATCTGCTCGCTTACCGCGATCTCGGAATCTTTTACGAAAATGCGGTGAACCGAATGCTGCGCGACTTTGTAGCGGCAGTGCATCCGACATGGTTCCGCGTGACCGGCGAATTCACTCCGCGAGGCGGATTAACCACGACCGTGGAAGCGCAATGGCCTTCTGCGGGAAGAAACAAAGGTCCGCGCCGGGCATAGACTTCCTGCCGAGCGTCAGCCATAATTCCGTCCCATATGAGCGGCTGGAGCCGCTCGGCCCAAGGAGGCTCGATGAGTTCGAACCCGAACACCCCGGTGGAAGTGACGCAAGTGACTGAAACAGGACTGCCGCGTTGGGTGACGCTACTTTTCGTTGTAGCTTTTGCTCTGGTGGGTTACCTGCTCTATGCGGGTTATTCGGCACGACAGAGTTTTCACAAAGGCTTGGACGACGCGGATAGAAAGTTCCAGGCGCTTGCCGCCGAGGTTGACAAGACGAACTCCCGCGTGGCGGACTTGAAAGGCCAGCTCGATGTAACCTCGCAAAAGCTGGGATTGACCCAGGATGAACTCGCGCGCGCACGCAGCTTGGCGCAATCCATCAAAAAGGATCAGCAAAAGAGTGACGCGCAGCTTAAAGCGCAAATCGGCGAGGTACAGGCCGACACCACGACGAAGTTTGGCCAAGTGGCCACCGAACTCAGCGGAACCAAGAGCGATGTCGCTGCAACCAAGGCCGACCTCGAAACCACGAAAACCAAGTTACAGAGCACCATCGGCGACCTCGGTGTGCAAAGCGGGCTGATCGCCCGGAATCATGACGAAGTGGAAGAGCTCAAACGCTTGGGAGAGCGCGACATTTTTGAATTCACGATTGCAAAATCATCGAAGGGTCCCGACCGCGTCGGTCCTATTCAGGTCGAGCTACGCAAAGTCGATACCAAGCACTTTAAATACACGCTGAATGTTGTGGCCGATGACAAAAGCATCGAGAAAAAAGACAAGACCGTTGGCGAACCAATTCAGTTTTACGTCCGCGGAGCTCGCGCACCCTATGAAATCGTCGTGTTCGATCTCACCAAGGATACAATCAAGGGTTACCTGAGCACGCCTAAGTCGGCTCGTGCAGCCCCCCCAAGCGGTCCGGCAGGTGCACCGTCCGGGGCGCCTGCGAGTACGCCGCCAGGCAATTAGAAACAGGAACGGAAAAGTCTCATCACGAGGCTTCTTTTCGGGAAATCACAAACTTCCAGGGGGTCTGCGCGTGAACGCGGAACGATCGAGCATTACCGGACGGCGAAGGCATTTCTGGCAGGTAGCTGATCATCAGAGTTGTCGCGCGTTAGCCGCTGTTCTTATTTGTCTATTTGCCGGCAGTTCACTGTTCGCTCAGACTGCCGCGATTTCCGACCGTCTGCCGCAGAACACAGTCTTTTACGTGCAATGGCGCGGCAAGTCGTTTTTGGGGGACGCGGATAAAAAGAATCACGTGTTGCAGCTTCTGGAAGATCCAGACTTTGATGCTCTCCGTCAAGCGCTCGGGAGGGATCTTCTGCAGCGCCAGCAGAAGGATGGGTCTGCGGCTCCGCCGGTGCAACTACCCGAATTGATTTCTTTACTCGACAATCCGGCGGCGGCCGGCTTAATTGTGAACCCGGCAGCTTCCAAGAACGATTCCTCGGGCGATCCATCGCATCTAGGCAGTTTGTTCCTGGTATATGACGTAACCGCCAAAACCGATTTAGTCGAGAAGCTGAAAAAAGCGGCACGGGCCCGCAGTAAAGAAAAATCGCAGACCACAACATATACCTTCGGTGGGACTTCCATCGAAGTGAGAGTTGAAGGGCCAGATGCGAACACTTCCTACAGCGCTCGAGCTGCAAATTATCTTCTTTTCGCTACTCAGAAAGAGGTGATTGAAGATCTCGTGACGCGCTTCGGTGGCACAAATAAGCCGTCAACCTCGGTGACGCAACTTCCGGAATACCAGTCCGTTCTTCCTTACATTGGATCAGACGCTGCTGTCGAGTATTTCGCGCGCGTCCCTGATCTGGATAAAGGGATGCCCTCCGGTCAGAAGGATCAACCGGTGACGAAGTTTATCCGCAATCTTCATCTGGATAAAATTCACGCGGCCGGCGGAGGAATAAGCTTCTCGGGAGAAGCCCTGCGCGCGCACGGCGCCGTTCTGGGAGACACTTCCGCACCAAGCTTGTTCGACATTGTGGGCGCGCCCTCAGCGACGTTTCAGACGCAGCCGATCATAGGCCCCGCGCCGTATTTCAGCATCTCCCGACTAAACTTTGCGTCGTTGTATCAAGTGGTCCGCGAAGCCTTATTGGCGGCCGTCACAACTCAGCAAGCGGCCGGCGTGGCAGCCGTCGAAGCGATGGCCCAGGGTTTTCTGGGGATGTCGATCCCGGAAGCAATGCAACTCTTCACCGGCGAAGTCGCCTTCCAACCTACATTCACTGCGGATGGAGAATCGCAGCAGATGTTCGCGCTCTCAATCCAGAGGCCTCAAGATGTGCTCAAAGTCCTGCGAGCTAGTCTTTCCAAATTGATCGCTGCGGAGGACACTTCAGGCGACACAACCTACCTGGATTTATCTTACCCCACTCACGATCCCTCCACCGGGCAAGAGCGTCGCAGCTTTTACTATCTTGCCGTAACGCCGCAATTCGTCATCGTAGCTCCGCGCAAGGCGATCGTGCGCGACGAGGTAGCGCGGATTAACGGAAAGCCCGCAGCGGCCTCGGAAGTGTCGATTTTATCGAATCCAGATTTCGTTCGTTTGCGATCGCACATGCCTGAGAGACTGTCCGGGATCGGCGGCGCGGACATGAGCCAGATACCGTGGGACAAAGTCATAATTCGTTACATTCAGCAGATGGAGCAAACAGATAAGCGATCGAACTCGAAGAATCCTCCCTCGAGTGAGTGGCTGCGGTCGATCAAACCCGGCATGTTTAATCGCCATCTGCATGTGGTCGCCAACGGTTGGTGGAAGGATTCCAACGGCATCTACTTTGACTACTACGTCCAGTAAGCGGTGCGGCACTCATTAGATTTGGTCCAGACCCGCTGATTTCTGCGCTTTGCTTTCTGCGGTCGCGAACAGAATTGGAGATTGCATGAGCCCGCGATACACGATCTTTCTGGCTTTTGTCTTTGCCTTGGCTCTCGGCTTCAACCTTGAGCCTGCGATACTTCGACAGTCGCCCGTGGCTGCTGCCCAAGAAAATACAGCCCCCGCTCGATTTGCTTATAGCGGCAATGCCGCGCAAGCCCCGGCTACCTTTATCGCCAATCTTTTGTTTCTGCCCGTCCGAATCAATATGGGTAAACCTTCGCTCTTCGAGCTGGACTCAGCGGCGAGCGCAACGTCTGTGGATCCAGATCGCGTGGCGGAACTGGCACTCCCTATTGATGCATCGAAGACAAATATACAAGATTGCATTCTTAGTCTTCCGGGCGTGGAACTACCCATGAACAGCCTGACGATTGCACCGAAAAATGAATTCGGCGCTCAAATGGGTTTGCCGTACCAGGGAACTTTGGGAGCGGACTTTTTCGCACGCCTGGTAGTCGTAGTCGATTATTCCAGACAAACGATCCAGCTCTACGATCCCGCTACTTATACATATCCAACAACGGCAAAGGGTTTTCAAGGGACCTTCGCGGGCGCCATTCCGACTGTTCACGCGAAGGTTTCGATCCCGGGGCAAAGGACGCTGGACGCCGATTTCGTTGTGAACACCGCCCTGGATTTCCCAATCGTGTTCTCCAGAGCCTTTACTGACGCCCACCACATTTCCTCAGCTCATTTCAAAACGATGTCTGCGTCCTACCCTTCGGTAGACGCGGGCGCGAAGATCCTCCTGGGCCGCTTAAAAGCGATTCAGATTGGTGGATACGTCATCGAAGACCCGGTCGCGGCGTTTTCTCAGTCCAATCCTGCTTCCGCTCAAAACAAAAACGTCGCCGGCACAATCGGCGCCGGTTTTCTGAAGCGCTTTCTGGTGATTTTTGACCGTCCACATCAGCGAATAATTCTGGAACCGAACTTACAGTTCAATAAGTTTGCCGAAGAAGACATGAGCGGACTTTCGATCATCGCGAAAGGCCCGGGACTCAGAACCTTCGAAATTGTTCGAGTTCAGCACGGAACGCCTGGCGCCGACGCCGGCATCCACGAGGGAGACGTCATCGCTGGAATCGACCAGGAGCCCGCCGCGGATATCACGCTCACTTCTATCCGAGAACTTTTCCGTCAAGTCGGCCACAAATACAAGTTGTTGATCGAACGAAACGGTAAGACTCAGGAAGTGGTAATTCAGATGAAACGCCTTGTTTGACCGCGCTCTTTCAGGGATCGGCACTCGAGGAAAGTTTCTAGTGAAATTTGCGCATGGTCTGAGCCATGTCGTGAAGTCGGGCATCTACTCTGGAGAAAACACCACCTAGCGTGAACTTTCCGTTGGAAGTGTGCTTGCCGGCGCTGATGCCGGTGAGGATTTCGATCCCTTGCTCTACGGTTCCAACCGGATAAATATGAAACTGCCCTTTGGCCACTGCGTCAATTACTTCGTCGCGGAGCATTAAGTCGTCCACATTTTCCGCAGGAATCAGGACACCCTGCTTTCCGGTGAGGCCTTTCAATTTGCAAACGTCGTAAAAGCCCTCAATTTTCTGATTTACACCGCCAATGGGCTGAATGTCGCCGTGCTGGTTCACCGACCCCGTCACGGCAAGCTCTTGCCTGATAGGAATCTCCGAAAGCGCCGACAGCAAAGCGTACACTTCCGCAGAACTTGCGCTGTCGCCGTCCACGCCCGAGTAGGACTGTTCGAAACAAAGGCTCGCGGAAAGCGAGAGAGGTTTGTCTTGCGCGAATGTGCGGCGCAAGTAACCGGAGATAATCTGCACCCCTTTATCATGGAAACGCCCGCTCAAGTTAGACTCGCGCTCGATATTGATGATCCCGGTTTTACCCAGTGACGCGGATGCCGTAATGCGCACCGGTTTCCCGAAAGGATATCCGCCAATTTCGAGCACGCTGAGGCCATTCACCTGGCCCACGCGAGCGCCGGTGGTATCGATGAACAGCAGATTCTGGTCGATCATCTCGCGAATTTTCGTCTCGGTGAGGTTGTGCCGCTCCACTTTCGCATCCAGCGCCTTACGCACGTGTTCCGCAGTCACTACTTCCTTCTTTTCGTTGCGCGCTGCATAGCAAGCCTCGCGCGCCAGGTCGGCGAGATCGAAAAAGCGCGCCGTGATCTTCCCCCGCCGTCCCGCCAGCCGCACCCCGTGTTCAAGAATCGCTGCGAACGCCGTGCGATCGAAGGGACAAAGGTTTTCGTCATCGGAGATTTTGCGCAACCGCCCGGCATACTCGCGGATGATTTCGTCGCTCCAGTTCATCTCTTCATCAAATTCCACGCGAACTTTAAAGATCTTGCGGAAGTCTTCCTCGAAATCGTAGAGCATCTCGTACATGTCCCGGTCGCCGATCAGGATGATCTTTACGTGCGTGTCAATCGGCTCCGGCTTCAGCGCGGCGGTGCTGAACGGAAAAAATACGTCCACCGGCTGAATTTCGAGTTTTCCGTGATTCAGCGTGCGCTTCAAAGTACGCCACACCCCCGTCTCCGTCAGCGCATCGAGTGCATACATAACCAGGTAGCCGCCATCGGCTCGCAGCAGCGAACCACCTCGCAAGTCCATGAAATCGGAGCTCCATCCGCCGCGCGCGTCGTAGCTGCGATGAATCGTGCCAAAAAGATTTGCGTACGTCGGAATGGTTTCGAAGATCACGGGACATTTCTCGCGCTCGCCGTGAGCCAGAATCACATTCACTCCGTATACCCGAAACGGATCGCGATCCGTGCGTTCCGCGCGCGGCCCTCCTGCGCCGCCCTCCGATGGCGGCTGATCTTCTTCACCTTCGCGCTCCTTGAAGGGCTCCAGATTATCGAGAATGTGATGTCGGACTTCCTCCAGATATTCCGAGATTTGCGTGGTGGGATATTTTTCCTTGAGCTCCTCGATCACGCCGTCCACCAGCACTGAAGCCGCTTCTTGCTCGAGGTAACTCATTTCGCTGGCCAGTTCGCGAGAAAGTGAAAGAGTCTTGCGATAAACAACCGTAAACTCCTGTCGGAACTGATCGTACTTGCGCTCCAACTCTTCCGCTGCGGCGCTTTCCAGTTTGCCGTCCTGCACCAGCTTGGGAATTTCCTCGATCGGAACCATCGCGCCTTCCAGCACCGGAAAAATTTCCGGTAGCGCCACGGCGCCCACCTGCATTCTTCCTAACGCGAATTGCTCGCGTGCGATGCGCCGCGTGAAGTCATCCATCAATTCTTTTTCCCGCAACGTGAACCGCTCCACAATCCTCGTTTTCTGGCGTTGGAAAGGTTCCCCTTCAAACACTTGCGGAATGCGGCGGCGCAAAAAATCGATGCCGGTCTCCACTTCCTTCTTGAATGCGTTGGCTTGTCCGCGCGTCAAGGTCAGCAGGCGGGGGCGGTCGCTGTTCTTGAAATTGTTGACGTAGCAGCGGTCCGGAGCGATCTCGCTCTCCGGATGCATATCCTCGATCATCCGTACGATCATCCCGCCGCGGCTTGTTCCCGAAAGTCCGCAGACAAAAAGATTGTAGCCGGGCGCGGTGAGCTCCACGCCCATGCGCAGCGCACGCAGCGCGCGATCCTGCCCCGAATCGCCGGTGGACGGTTCCACTTCAGCCGTCGTCTCGAACGGGATTCGAGCCGGATCGCAATGCCATCGCAGTTTTTCCGGCGGCAAGCTCACATGTTTTGAATTGGAATTTTTCTTCATGCTGCTTCCAAAGGCCGCTACTCTAGCACGCCGCCCAATTTGTTCCCACCCGCTTTGGGTCTTGTGTTTCTAGCAGACGCACCGGGCGCGTAAAGATCGAGCATGCTTGCTCCGGCAGCGACGACAATCGGCCCCACCACAACGCCGAGCATGCCGAAAACGCTGATTCCACCCAGCACACTTATGAACACTACCAAACCACCCATTTCCGCGCGGCCGCTGATCATCCACGGACGAATGATGTTGTCCACCAGCCCCACGATCACGCTGCAGAAGATCATGAGGGCGATTCCCATACCGATGTGGCCATCTACCATCAGGCTGATTGCTGCAGGAACCCAAATCAGCGCCGAACCAACCACGGGAATAAGCGAGAAGAACCCCATCATCACGCCCCAGAAAATCGGAGCCCTTATTCCGGTCAATCCAAACGCCAGCCCACCTAAAACGCCGTGCGCAACGGCCGCCACTAAGCTGGAAGTTACGCTCGCAAAAATCAGTTCGCGCGTTTCATCAATCATCCGGTCGCGATGAGATTTCTCGAACGGAAGTACCTCACGCAGCCGCGCCACAATCGAATCACCATCGCGAAAAAGATAAAACATCGCAAGAATCATAACGGCGAGGTGAAACAAAAATACCGCGGTGTTGCGCAGGACGGCGCCGAGCCGCGAACCAAGATAACCCGCTCCCGCATCGGCGTACCGATGTATCACAGTAGTCAGACTGCCGGGATTCGCGTCAGGGAAGCGCGCTTGAATACGGAGCCACAGGTCGTTCACCCAGGAAAAATGGCCACTCTGAATCTGCTGCTGAACTTCCTGAACTGCTTCTACACCCTGATGAATAAAGGCGCCGGTCACTAGCAGGGTCGGCACGATCAATATCAATACCACTCCCACCGTGCTCGCGGCAGCCGCTAGCGTAGGCCCCCATTTTCTGGCTATCCGTGCGTAAACGGGGTACGAGACAACGACTAGAACCACCGCCCAGGCGAGCGGAACAAGAAATGGCTCGAAAACAAGGAAAACCAAATACGCCAGCACCACCAGAATGCCGTAAAACAACGCGGAGCCCAGACGCTTTTGTGTGGTCAACTCGACTGTCAATTAGAGCCTCTTTCGGAAGCCACCCAGGAGACTGATAGTGTCATTCGGAGGGTTTGTCAACTGCGGGATGATATATAATTCGCACAGCGTTACGTGGTTCGCCATGGCCGACCCTCTCTGCAAACACAATCGCACGCAGCTAATCGCCAAAGACGACGACGCGCAGTACGTCGAATGCCTGGACTGTGGCGAAATCTTTGAGGTCGGCGAATTAAACGACGGCACTGGCTCCAGCGAATCCCTCTCCGACGCCTGAACCGCGTCGCTCTAATGGCTAATCGGCTCAAAACACGGCTTCCTGAGCCCGCCTACCGGGAGTAGAATGCCCGCAACGTGTCCAGTGTTTCCGATGAAGGAGGCTTCATGGGAAAATTCCTTCGCGTCATATTGATCCTGCTGCTGGTTGGGTGCTGGGCGTCTGCTCAAGACGCGAAAAAGCCTGCCCCGGCCGAATTCAAGATACCTCCGGAAGCTTCGAAACTGGCAAACCCTGTTAAGCCTACCCCCGCGTCGCTGGCCCAGGGAAAAAGGGTTTATGACGTTGACTGCGCTGTGTGTCACGGCCAGGACGGCGACGGCAAAGGGGACCTCGCGGCCGACATGAAATCGAAATTGGCTGACTATCGCGATCCCTCCGCATTGAAAGACTTCACGGATGGCGATCTTTTTTACATCATCAAAAACGGAAAAGGCGAGATGCCATCGGAAGGAGATCGTGCCAAGCCAGATTCAATTTGGAACCTGGTGAACTACATTCGTTCGTTTGCCAAGAAAGACTCTTCGGCCAAACCCAAATCATAGTCGGCCTGACTTGCCTTAACCTGGCGCAACTCATGATTCCGGAGGAGTCAATTCCCTTTATTTCCAGGCGAACCGCGGTCTCAAAGAGGCAGTTTAACGAATGCCTAGCTTTTCGATTATGCGAGTCACATCTGCGGCGGAAACATCATAGAGCGAGTGCTCGTCTTCCTGCTCCAGGCGTCCGCGAAGATATTCGGCGGCAATGTAACTTGCTTCCCGATCGGAAAGATTTCGTCCGGCTCGAGCGCGAAACTCCACGAAGCCAGGGTGCGCTAATCCGAGCACCACTCCCTTACCATCCACAAGAAATTTGCAATCCATCGTGTCGGCATGCCGCGTCGCGATTCCATTCCAACAATGCGAGAACCGGCAGCGATACACGTAATCGGTGACCTTCGAGGGAATATCGAATGCTCCGATGAAATCGCTCATCGCGCCCGCGTTCGGAATGGTGGGATAAAGAGTCTTGGCCATGTCAGCTTGCTTGCTCGGACAACGAGATAGCTTTCTGGATCAAAAACATGCCGCGCCTTATTTTCGCGCACCCACAACGGCTGGCTGGGCCACCCCTTGATAGCTGCGAATCGCGGCGGCCACACCTGCGCCAGCCGGAACGCGTCGGCCCTGATCGAGCAGAACTTTTTCGAGCGCAGCCAGGAACAGCAGCACGTTCGTATTCTGAGACGAATAGCCCATCAAACCGATGCGCCAAATATGTCCCTTGGTCTTGCCGATACCGCCGGCGATTTCAATGTTGAATTCGTTCAAGAGCTGCTGCCGGACTTTCCCGTCTTCAAGCCCGCTGGGAATCTTTACGGCAGTCACGGTTACCAATCGGTCGGCAGGATTCGGAACGAAGAGCTCAAGCTCCATAGCTTCTATACCAGCAATCAGAGCTTGCTGATTGCGCAGGTGCCGCTCCCACCGCGCTTCGAGCCCCTCTTCCAGCACGAGGCGCAGCGCCTCCCGCAGTCCATAAATCAACGAAACGGGCGGCGTGTGGTGGTAAGTGCGCTCCGAGCCCCACATGGTCATAATCGGGGTGAAATCGAAATACCAGCTCTCGACCGGCGTTTTGCGCGCGCGTATCAAATCTTCAACACGGCTGTTGATGGTGATCGGCGACATACCTGGCGGCGCGCTAATCGCCTTCTGCGTCCCGCTGAAGCAAATGTCAATGTATTCGCGATCCACGTCGAGCGGAATCCCAGCGAGCGAGGCCACGGAGTCCACTATGAGCAACGCCCCTAGTTCGTCCGCGACTTTGCGATAATTCTCCAGGCGCTGGACTACTCCGGTGGAAGTCTCGCCATGCGTAAGCCCTACGAACTTGATTTTCTTCCCCTTGCCGGCGCGGCGGACGTCTTCGGGATCAACCGTGTGGCCGAGTTGGCCCTCCACTCGAATCACTTTTGCCGGGCTGCGCTCCGCGATTACCGCCATACGCTCGGAGAACATTCCATTCGCGCAGACAATGCATTCGTCACCTTCTTCGAGCACATTCAGCACGGCGGCTTCGATCCCGCCGGAACCGGACGCAGAGATGGGATACGTCACGCGATTCTTGGTCTGAAACACGCGACGCAGCAGGATTTGAACGTCGTTCATCATTTCCATAAACCAAGGGTCCAGATGCCCGACCAGTGGCGCCGACATGGCGCGGTACACGCGCGGGTCCATGCAGGAAGGGCCCGGCGTCATCATTAAACGCGCGGGCGGAAGGAGTTCGCCGATAATTTCATTCATGATCTTATTCCTCGTAGCACTTAAATCACTTCAGCTTTGGATGCCGCCCCTGCGCGGATTCGCCTCAGATAAGGAGGTGTAAAGCACCCGCCTGGGACAGATAGTCTCCCTAAAATGGCTCCTCGGGGTCAACCTCCATTATGGCCCCATTCCAGGACAACAGCCTCTTCCGACGGTTCTTATCCCGGCTTGCGACATGGCATTCCGGATGTGTCGTCACCTCGCCGTTAACTGATTGGAACAAGTAGGGGTTACCAGTTTCCGCAACTCTGCGCGCGCCGAGTTGAACGGCCTATACCCGTATGCTAGATTTGCAAATTAGCCTAAATAATCATGATCGACCAAAAATCCATCGTGCCGCCGAAGCCCAAAATCTCGAGAGTCGAAGTCTATTGGCACACCGTCACATACAAGACCGTGGCGTTATGCGTCATCTTGATTATAGGCGCGATACTCGCTGCATCTTATTTCACCTTTCCTGACGTATCCGGAAAGATCCTAAAGCGGCTAAACGAGGCTGTGTCGGCGCACGATGCGGGCGTCGCTACCATTAACGCGCGGCAGGCACGCTTCGTTAACCTGGATGGAAAAGTTCAGGTAAAGAAAGTGAACTCCGTGGAATGGCAGAGCGCCGACTATCAGCTCACGCTCGATAAAGGCGATTTGATTCAGACCGGACCAGAGGGCGTCGCGCGCATGGCCTTTGCCGACGGAACCACCTACACGGTCAAAGGCGACACGCTAGTGACCGTGGAGGAAAATATCGTCGAGCAGGACCACGCTTCGCAAGTCGGCGTGCACATCACCTCAGGCCAAGTGGATCTCGCTACTGGCGCATGGGAAGTCCCCGGCTCCAAGGCCGAAGTTTCCTTTGAGAACGCGGTTGCGTCATTGCGCGCGAACAGCCGCGCGGCCGTGACCAGCGATCCCACGACAAAACAGCAACAAATCACTATCGCTACCGGAAGCGCGGAGCTGGATCGTGGCAGCGAGCACCTGGATATCGGCCAGTTCCAACGTGCCACGTTCACTACCGGCGGGCAAATCACCCGAACAGATGTCTTAGCTCCGCCTCAATTGGACGAGCCGCTGAACCTCCAGGCCATCACGGTGACGGATGCGAAGCATGATCCGGTCCATTTTTCCTGGAAGCCCGTGGCTACAGCGAAGTCCTACGAGTTCCAGGCCAGCACGAACGCCATGTTCAGCAAAGTTGTGATGGATAAAAAAACAAATTCAGAAGGTGTGGACATTGTGGGGCTCGACCCCGGCGATTATTTCTGGAGGGTGCGCGCCATCGATGCGGAAAATGCCGTGAGCGATCAGAGTGATCCCTACAAATTCACGCTGGTCATTCAGGGAAAAGAGCAGGAAATGCTGCTGGAAGTGACCAACACCGTGTTGCAAGGCAATGTCGTCGAGATCATCGGACGCACCGAACCCGGTGCGGCACTAATTATTAACGGTGAACCCGTCGCCAGCATTCAACCCGACGGGCAGTTCCGGCATTTTCTGCCGGCGATGCTGAAGGGTAGCCACGAAGTCATCGTCACCGGGCAAAATCGCCGTGGCGGAACGGCAACCAAGCGCGTTCAGGTCGTAATCCCGTAATATAGATGTGCACTCATGGTTTCGCGAGGCCGCCAACAACTCACCGCCGCTGCGGCGCAGAACTAGAAGGCGAGGGGGACGCAAGACGTGACGAAAAACGGCTACAACATGCGGTCGGTCTTCAGTCTCTTTTCATCCGACCTGGCCATCGATCTCGGTACCGCTAACACGCTCGTGTACGCGCGAGGAAAAGGAATTGTCGTAAACGAGCCTTCCATCGTGGCCATCAACAAGAATACGGGTGAGGTAGTCGCCGTCGGCCGCGAAGCAAAAGAAATGCTCGGACGCACTCCAGGAAACGTGGTGGCCATCAAACCAATGAAGGACGGCGTAATCGCCGACTTCAAGGTCACTGAAAAGATGCTGACCTACTTCATTCAGAAAGCCCATAACCGCCGCGTGCTAGTGCATCCCAGAATCGTGATCGGCGTTCCCAGCGAGATTACGCCCGTGGAAAAACGAGCGGTGCAGGATTCCGCATATCGCGCGCGCGCCAGCGAAGTTTACCTAGTCGAGCAGGCGATGGCAGCCGCGATTGGCGCGGGCCTGCCAATCGAAGAGCCTTCCGGAAACATGGTTGTAGACATTGGCGGCGGCACCACCGACATCGCCGTAATTTCCATGAGCGGTATCGTTTATTCTCGTTCCGTTCGGGTAGCCGGAAATGAAATGGACGAAGCCGTAATGCACTACCTGAAACGCAAATATAATCTGTTGGTCGGCGAACGCACCGCGGAACAAATCAAAATCGAAATCGGCTCGGCCTATCCGTTGGAAAAGCCTCTTACGCTCGAAGTAAAGGGACGCAACTTGATCGAGGGCGTGCCGCGCACGGTCACGATTGACGACAGCGAAATTCGCGAGGCGCTCTCCGAGTGCATCTCCACAATTTTGAATGCGATTCGCGTCGCTCTCGAGCGCACGCCGCCCGAGCTTTCTGCCGACATCAGCGATCGCGGCATCGTTCTAACTGGAGGCGGCGCGCTAATCAAGAATCTCGATAAGCGCATTCGCGAAGAAACCGGCCTCCCGGTTTCCATTGCCGACGATCCGCTCGCTTCCGTTGTGCTGGGAACTGGAAAGATGCTGAGCGACTTCCGCCTGTTGCGGCTCGTCTCCATCGACTGAACCAATGGGTTGTTAAAGCTATGATCGACACTTTTTCACGCCATCGTCCGCTGAGTCTGCTCGCCATCGTTGTTCTTGCGCAGGTGCTTCTGCTCGCGTTTCAAATCAAACGAGAAAACAACGTGCGGCTAGTCCGCTATTGGGCCGTGGAGTTGATGACTCCTCTTGAGCGCGTCGGAACGTGGACTTTTTCTCACGTCGGAGGAGTGTGGGGCGGTTACGTAGGCCTGCGTAATACGCGCGCCGAGAATGAACGTCTGCACAGCGAAGTGGACAAACTTCGTCTGAGGAACCGCGAGCTTGAAAGCCGCTCTGCCGAAGCCCAACGTCTCTCCACGCTGCTGAATTTTCATGACGCGCATCCTGAAGCGCCGATGCTCGCCGCGCAAGTGATAGGCGCAAGCGCCGATCCTACCTCTCACACACTTTTCATCAATCGCGGCGAACGCGACCGCCTTCGGCGCAACATGGGAGTGATCACTCCCGATGGCGTGGTAGGGAAAGTCGTCGAAGTGTTTCCGTCCACCGCCCAAGTCCTCCTCATCAATGACAAGGACAGCGGCGTGGGCGCCCTTTTTGCCGTTTCGCGCACGCACGGAGTGGTCAGAGGCAGCGGCGACCCCGAGCCGCACATGGAATATGTGGTCAACGACGAGAAGCTTCAGCCCGGAGACGTGATCGTCACCTCCGGTGAAGACCGCATTTTTCCCAAGGATTTGCTCATTGGCACGGTCGGAAACTCAAAGCCGGGGAGCCCATTTCAAGTTATCTCCGTACAGCCTGCCGCACGGCTGGACCGCCTGGAAGACGTAATCGTGTTGCTCTCCCTACAAGAACTCGCGCCAAAGAAGACGGAAGAAAACTCAGAGGCTTCTGGCGCCCGGGATGGCGCGCAACCGCCTCAATCATCAACCCCTGCGGCGAAGCCCGCTGGGGTTGTCACCGATCCAAGGAAATTTAAGCCGCCTGCAACTCCAACGTCTGCTCCGGCGAACAAAACTCCAACGGCGCAGCCGCCCGCTCCTCAACAATAAAATGGCATACATGACGAATTTCGGAACGCACTCGGAACCGAACATCGAGGTGCACAAGTTTTACGGCGGCGCCGTTCTGGGGACCTGCTTGCTCGCGCTCGTGTTTCAAACTTTCCTGCATAAATACGGACGCTGGTCCGAACTCATCGACCTTCCGCTGCTGGTGACCATTTATTTCGGAGTCAGCCGGCGCAATCCCGTCTCGGGACTATTTCTCGGAGCAGGCATCGGCATCTTGCAGGATGCTCTCAGCCACGACAATCCGATCGGCATGTACGGCATCGCCAAAACCATCGTCGGCTATCTAGCTTCGTCCGTCGGCGCAAGAATTGACACCGAGCATCCCTTAAGCCGCTTCGGGCTCATCTTTTTATTCTTCCACTTCCATCAGGCGATCCTGGCGATCACCCAGCGTGTGTTGTTGAACCATTCCGCGCCTTTGTTCACCATCCATCTCTTTGTAGATTCCCTGGTCACCTCGGGTTTCGGTGTAATTCTTTTTGCGCTTCTCGATCGCCTGCGCAAATCGTCGTAAGTCACCCGCGTGGAAATCAGTTTGCTAGACATCATCTTGGCGCACCCGTTTTTTCAACGCGGTGGTATTCCCGGCCCTTCATTCAGTGTCTGCCCTTCCGCGCTGAACACCACAACGTAGTCGAACCGGGATGCTCGACCGCCCACGCTGCGGTATTCGTCCCATTTTGCCGGGACGTTTGCACAATCCAAGCAGATGACAGCGCAGGGCGCTGGATGCTTCTCTTGTTCCGAGTACCGGCTCGTCAGATTGTTCACGCCGCTGTACCACACGCTGCGTTTCAGCCCATCGGCGTGAGTCATTGCCATCAGCGGATATACAAAAAACGACCGGGCATCGTGGCCCCAATCGGATGGTGTAACGTAAGAATCAAAAGCGATGTTCGCGCAATTGAGTTTGTTCACCTCGTCTGCCACGGCAATGAAGGTCGGAGCCAGAGCTTCATGCGTATCGGTGAAATACAGAATGGATCGCGGCTGATACACGTCGTCCCCGCGACTCCATCGCACCAGCGAGCGATGATGATTGGTCAGCGCAAAAGGCAGCGCAAAGGCAAGCAGTAGAACTCCTGTCGCCGTTCCAACCCATCGTGGGAAGCGCTCATCCAGGATCAGTCCGGCCAATGCTGCGCCGAGCACGAACAACGGTAGTTCGTGGCGGCTGGACCAAAGCTGCCACTGTACAAGCGCAGAAAAAAGAAAGAACGCCCCAATCAAACCGAGCGCGTACCACAGTTCTTTGCGCCCTGTTCCTACTCTGCGTTTCCAAAAGGCCAGCCCGATCGCGATCATTAAGAGAAAGAAGTGCAGCGGATTGCTCGCGCTGATTTCGCTTAGCGAAGAATGATTGACGCGAAAAGGGCCCCCTTTCAGCCAGATCATTTCCGGATCGTCCGGATCTGCGCCGATTGCTCGAATGCTCCACCGGAATGCCTGTTCGATCTGGGAATTGATGCGCCTGCTCGGCGTTCCCAACTGCAGAGAAACATTGCGCAGCACGTTCGCCAACGCTCCCCTTAAGTTAATTCGATCCACGGTTTGGTGTACTCGCGTTCCGCCGTCGGGCAACGGCACGCCGAGCGGGGAACCCGTCAGTTCGTAACAGCGAACGTATTGAGGAACGTTAATGGCGACAACCAACAAAAGAAGTGGCGCGGCGCGTTTTAAATATTTGATCCGCGCGGAAGCCGAGCCCATCCACCAACAAGCCAGCACCAGGAAAGGCAAATAAGCGTATGCGGTGCCCTTTGTAAAAATCGCCAAGCCCGCCGACAGTCCAGCGCAAACCAGATTCAACCAACTGGGATCTTCGTTCCAACTCAGCAGAAAAGCGACCGTCGCGGTCATCCAAAAGGCCAGCACGTAAGTATTCATTGGGCCTGAGGCCTCAAGAACGCCTTCGGGTATCGTTACACAGACAACCGCGGCGAGAGCTTGTCCCCGCGGGCTGGCACCCAGGGATTTCGCTATCAGGGACACGCCAATCAAACACCCCGTCATGCTGAAAAACTGCACCATGTTCACGAACCGGTCGCTGCCCCACAGCAAGTATGTGTGCATCATCGCGTACTCGGCCCAGGGGCCCCAAATCAGTTGGACGTAATCCGGCGTCGGGTAAAACCTCACGCTGTGGTTGCTCATCCACATGACCATGCGAGGCAAATGGTAGTCCATCGCATCCCACATGCTCGGCGGCGCAACGACGGCGGTGATGCCGATCAGCAGCGTGATCAGTCCCGCGCCAGCCAACAACCATTTCGTTGCAGCATCCAAACCGCCAGCCGAAGTCTCTGACGAGTGCTCGATTTGCGAAGTACGGGATGTGCGGAATTTCAGAAAGAGGATTTCGCCGATGCAAATGGCCAGCCAGGATATCGCTACGCCCGCACGCGTAAGAAGCTGCCCCGCGCTCAAAGCTTCTGTAATCACCGCGACAGAAGTGCCGCAGAATACGGCTGCCCCTAGGATTGTCCTCCGCCAATCCACACTTTCCTTGCGGAGGATACGGCAGAAGAGCAGGAATGCCGTAACCGGCAGAACCAAAAACATCGATTGCTCCAGTAGTTCACAACTCAGGTAAGAGGCGATGCATTGCTACAGACGTGTCCCGCACTCCGAAATTTACGGTGTAACGGTCAGCTTTTGCGACTCTTGAGCGCGCCCCACCGTGGACGCCGTCACTATAATTCCCAAGTCGGCGTCTGGCTTTCTCAGCTCCAAATTCCTTATCGTCTCCTGCGTTTCCCCGCCCGCTAGTTGCACGTAGGGCGGCAGCGCGTTCAGATTCCCCGCGGGGGTCACTTCCAGCTTCACCCACGTGCCTGAAGGCGGCGCCGGAGCATCGAGTGTGACCGTCACATCCACATTGTCGTGCCCTTTTACCGTGCTGATGCTCTTCCCGTTCTTCGTGAACTCAACCTGATTCACCGGAATCCGCGCATACACGTTCACTACATTTCGCTCTATGTATTCCCGGTCTCCCGCAGGCTCTCCCGAGCAGTGAAACGAAAGTTTCGTCGTTACAATTTGCGTCCCGGGGCGCTTCGCCACGTGCTCGTCGTCCCAGAACAAATAAATGCCGCTCTGAACCACCTGAATTTCTTGAAGCATCCTCATCTGCACATTTGTATCTGGCTTGTGTTCTCCCGAGCCGTCGTTCCAATCGATCGCCGCTGCAAAATGATCGGCGTAAGAACAGGGATTAATCAGATGGCCTATAGGAGCATGCGATTGCGCTTGCCGGTAGGAAATCCCAGCTTCAAAGTCTGTGACCGTCAGGAACATATACTTCGCTTCAGCTTGCGCTGGCGTCAGTGAGGTCGCGCCCAAACCCAGTGCCAGCAACGTGACCAGTACCGCGCTAATTCGCGACCCATTCCGCCCCATACTCTCACTCTTTAAAAAGATTGGAAGACGGCAGAAATACTAGCAACTGACATGCCGGGAGTAAACAAAGTTCGCCACCAGCCCTTTCGTTCAGGTAACGGACTAGACATGCGCTCCTTGCGGCTGCTCCCCGCAAAGTGCTAATTTGAATGGGACTTCGAGATTTGTTCTTAACTCGATTTAGACGGCTCATCGGGTTCTAGTACGACCTGCCGCAGGAGTGCAATTGCCATCGTGGAGCGTTAACGACCAAAAAATTCCCCAGGGTCGGCTGGCGCTGGTTTCCTATGTCTTCGTCGCCATAGTCGCGCTTCTGATGGTCGGTTTTTGGAAGCTGCAAGTGGTTCAATCGGGCCACTTTGTCGATCTCGCCGAACGCAATCGCGTTCGTTCCATCCCGATTATCGCGCCGCGTGGACCCATGCTTGACCGCGAGGGCCGCGTGCTCGTCGATAGCTACCCCTCGTTTAGCATCCTGCTCATGCGAGACGACCTGAAATCGTTGGAGAAAAGTCTTCCCCAGATCGAAGACGGGCTTGGAATCGACCCTGCCGATTTGCAGCAGGAACTCGAAGCCGCCAAGAGCGAACCGAAATTCCTTCCGGTAATAATCAAGCCTGCCGCAAGTGAAGCGGACATCGCCTTCGTTGACTCCCATCGCTCCGACATACCAGTACTCGAACTCATGATGGTCCAGCGGCGCAGATATCCACATGATTCCATGCTGGCCAGCGCAATTGGCTATGTCGGTGAAGTATCGGTGCAGGACATGGATGACAGCGAAGGACAATATCGTCCTGGAGATCTCGTGGGCAAAGCGGGACTCGAGAAAGAATATAACGACCAACTGGAAGGCACCGACGGAATGAAGCGTGTCGTCGTCAACAGCGTAGGTAGAGTCATGCGCACCCTCGACAATGTGGAAGCCATTCCGGGCAAACCGGTTCAGCTCACCATCGACTACGATATGCAGGCCATCGCCGAAGCAGACATGGCCGGCAAGCAGGGTGCCGTGGTGGCGATGGATGCGCGCACCGGCGAAGTCCTCGCTATGGTTAGCCGCCCAACTTTTAATCCCAATGATTTTGCCGTCAGAGTCCCCAAGGAAGAATGGCAGTCGCTCAACACCGATAAAAAAACGCCGCTTCTGAATCGCGCTATCCAGGCGCAACTGGCTCCTGGCTCCGTGTTTAAGATCGTCATGGCCACGGCCATGCTTGAGTCTAAACAAATTTCCGCAAACTTCACCGCTTATTGCCCGGGATATGCAAATTTCTATGGACGTACGTTTCACTGCTGGAGACCGCAGGGACACGGCGTGGTGGGCCTCCACGCGGCTATCGTCGATTCCTGCGACGTTTTTTTCTATAACGTCGGAAAGACGCTTGGAATTGACACCATCTCCCATTACGCCTCAGGCCTCGGTTTCGGCCGACGTACCGGAATCGACTTGCCGAGCGAAGAACCCGGACTCGTGCCTTCCGAAGAGTGGGTCGAACGCGTCTATCACCACAAATGGTATGCCGGCGAAACCATTTCCGTGTCCGTGGGCCAGGGCGCTGTCACCGTCACGCCCATTCAATTAGCTCGCATGGCTGCTGCTGTCGCCAGTGGCGGCACTTTGGTGCAACCTCACCTGCTGAAGAATTTTGTAAATGCGAAAGTCGATCATTTCCCAATATCCGACAATACTGTCGAGCAGGTCACCCAGGGACTCTACGGCGTCGTCAATGAAGGCGGCGGCACCGGATATCACCTCCGTCTGCAAAACGTCGATTTGTGCGGGAAGTCCGGCACAGCTCAATTGATGAGCTACGATGCCGCAAAACGCCTCGGCACTAAGACAATGGATGGTTGGTTCGTCGGCTTCGCCCCACGCCGTAACCCGGAAATTGTCATCGCCGCTATCGTCCAGGACACAATGGAACACGGCGGCGAAGCCGCCGGGCCTGTTGTGCGCGACATCGTGAAAGCCTACTACGATAAGAAGAACGCTCGAACGCAACAACAAGCTACAATCGATTCGCCCGGGCAACCGAACTCACCGCAACCTCTTGTTGCTACCGTTGGAGCAAAGCGTCCATGAAAGACCGCCCGCGTACTCAGGATTTCGATTGGGTTTTGCTCGCTATCGTCGCCGCCATCACCACTCTCGGCGTGCTGGAGATTTATTCTTCCACCCACGCCAGCGCCATGGCCGGAATGCAATGGAAACAATTAATGTGGCTCGGCGTCGGTGTCGCAAGCATGTTCATTATTTCGCGCATTGATTACCACACCTTGATGGATCAGGCGCCCGTGCTGTACATGTTCGGGTTGGCCACTTTGCTGGTTGTTCTGGTAATCGGCCATTCCCGCTTCGGAGCGAAGCGCTGGGTCTCGCTGGGTGGTGGCCCCAATTTCCAAGTGTCAGAGTTGATGAAGTTGATTATAATCATTGTGCTGGCACGGTTCTTTAGCGAAGTGCACACGGACCGGCTAACGCTTTCGGATCTGGTGAAGGTTGCCACTCTTACCTGCATCCCGGTTGGCTTAATTCTGATGCAGCCGGATCTGGGAACTGCGATGGTGCTCGTTCCCGTCGCCGTTGTCGGCGTATTCCTTGCAGGAATTGAATGGAAGCATATGGCCGTCGGTTTAGTGCTGGTGGCGCTCATGATTCCGGTTGGCTGGAATATGCGGCACCATTTGAAGCCTTACCAGCAGCAGCGTATCGAGACATTCCTCCACCCGGAGGAGAACCCGCGCAGCGCCGGTTATCAGGTTTTGCAGTCCGAAATTGCGGTCGGCTCGGGTGGATTTTGGGGTAAGGGTTTCGGCAAAGGCAGCCAGAACCAGCTGGGCTTCGTGCCCGTGCGATATTCTGATTTTATTCTGGCCGCGCTTGCCGAGGAACAGGGTTTCATCGGC
>Ga0209330_1000209_pt1 | contig 28584 bp, 29 predicted proteins | sample JacPinW_OM2H0_O3_FD_187969 | JGI IMG/M metagenome (GOLD analysis project Ga0209330, IMG submission 187969) | Forest soil microbial communities from Algoma, Ontario, Canada - Jack Pine, Ontario site 1_JW_OM2H0_O3 (SPAdes) (version 2) | ecosystem: Environmental > Terrestrial > Soil > Boreal...
TAATTTCCCGAACGAAGAAATCGACAGTTTTGTCTACTCACCTGACGGAAAATCCATCCTGATGGTCCGCAGTCACCTCGAATCCGACGCCGTAGTCCTCCGCGATACCGGCGGCATACCACAATGAGCACACGCCGCGCCCGCAAATTAACTGCCCGCCTATTGCGCAACGAAAACCTTCCGCTTCTTCGTCAAAATGGACTTTTCATCGAACCACAGTTTGCATTGCCTGTTCGATTCGTCAACAGTCCACACCCGCTCGCCGGCCGCGCCTTCGCTAAACGACAGATTACGCTCGTGCAGCATGTCGCGAATTTTCTGCTGGTCGGTTCCCACCGTCACCGAATCGCAAATAGACGTTGAACTCAAGTTTATTCGATCACCCCTCGCCGCATCCTTGGCAACCGCATCGTTATTGTTCGCGCTGGCCGGCACATTATCCGTACCGGCTGGTCCCGGCCCGACGCCGCCTGCTTTGCGGCGCCATAGATGTATGCCGTCAGCCGTGAGCGCGGTGATGTAATCACCGTCCGGGCAGTGGCTCAGGTCGTACAGGTCGGGACCGTTTGCTGAAGGCATCGCTTGAACCATCTGAAAGCTCTTGCAGCCCGGAGCCGTTCCCGAAGTCCAAATCTTCGTCCCCACCGGCATTTTTCCTTCCATCACAGTGACGGTCGCTTCGGCCGATCCATTTGCGGAACGCGCATTGATTCGGAAATCGCCCGGGCGGTTTGCCATGATCGTCACTTCATCGCCCCCGCTCACTTGCAGAGCGGCGGTATCGGAAACATCCCAGCTGACGTTGCGCTGCATCCTGCCGTTCTGGTCAACCAGACGAAACGATCTGGAATCGCCGGTAAGAAGTGTCGCGCTTTGGGGAGTGATAGCCAGGTAGGAAGTACTCTGCGCCGGAAGAGCAACTGCCCAGAGCAGCGCCACGCTCAACCACATAATTCGCGTTAGACGAAAACCAGCCGCACGTTCCATCATTCAGCAAGTTTTAAACCCGACAACGCCGCTGTCAACGGTACTTCCCGCCTGCGTTTCTTCTGCTTGCAAACCGCCAACACATCGTTCTTGCCGGTTCTCCCGCCGCAACTAAAAATCGTGCCGACCAACCTCTTCGTAGGGGCGCAGCATGCTGCGCCCGGCACAAGTACTTGGCAATACCGCGCAATTGTCGCAGGCCGGTCTATCGTAGCGCCGGGCTTCAGCCCGGCATCTTGCTTTGCCGCATCCGGCTCTTTTGACGTGCTTTCGCAGTTCCACTTCGTAGCCCCGGCTTCCAGCCTGCTCTTTTGCTTGCTTCCAATCCCCAATAGCCAAACCGATGCCCCAAACATTGCAAAATCCCGCTTTATCCTGCACCATCCAGTTAGCGGAAATCGGTTAGGTGCGCTCCCGCAGCGGAGGCCGTGAAATGGCCGGAAAATTCTGGCTCAACCTTACTCCCAGCCTGCTCGTGGCAATTGGAATCATCCTCGCATCGCTCGTCGCCGTGCGAACCACGGGATACGGATGGTACCTGCTGGCCGGTCCGCTGGTCCTGTCGCTCGCGGTTGTAAGTGCTGACATGCTGGCTTCGCGGCTAAGCGGAAAAACTGCAACGCCATCTCCTGCTGCGCTGATATTGGCAGCCGCATTCCTTCTGGCAGGTTTCATAACTCTTCGCGACCCGAGCCATCTCAAGACACTCATTCCAATCATGGGCGCAGCCGGTTGGGCCGCGCTTCTGGTACGCCCCAGGTCCGGCGCCACTCCTGCGACTAAAATTTAGTTGTGCGGCGGAGGTTGCGAGTAATAGCCCTGGCGAGTGCGCGCAGTTAAACCGGGTTTTGCGATTTTCACTTCGAGGTGGTGATATTCGTCGCGCTTGTCGGAAGGTCCGGGATCAAACGAAATTTCGTAGTAAGGCGACGAGTCCGAAATGCTTTCCTGCAAGAGGCTGGCAACATTATTGTTGAAGTTAAGCGCCAGCCCTCCGCTCTGAACGGCGAGCACTTGTAGTCCTAGGTTCCCAATCGACACCTGGCTGGGTTTGCTGACGCCCTTCAAAAAATCCTTGTAGTACGAAACGCTGGAGAGAGACTGGCCGTTGCCCAAGGGATCGATACCGTACAGCGTCACGCGCGCCTGAAGAAGTTGCGTCGAGATGGTAACAATATTCGCGAAGAGTTGTTTCTGCTGCTTGGTGTCCAACTCAACCCGCGGCCCGGACAGAAGCGGCCAGCCGGGCGAAACCCACAACAGGATTTTGCGTCCGGGGCGCGTACTCATTTTTGCCACCAGCTGACCCAGCGCCTCGATCGAAAGCCCAAATCGCTCCGCTGCGCCGTAGAAGCCGGCCGATCGTCCAATGGAACGAAGCGCTACATCCGTCCCGTCCAGTTCGGCGCCGAGTGCATTACCGTCAGTCGAAAAATCCCCCAGACTTTGCGTGCCTTTATCCGTGAAGAGCACCAGCGCCATCGGGTACGCGAGACGCCCGCCTTCGGCGCGCAGGAACTTGCCGATTTCCGGTCGCGCGATGCTCACAGTCTGAAAACTCGCGTTCACCGCGTCGATCACCATGATTACTTCGATAGGAGCTTCGCGTCCGGTAACGGCTTTAAAGGAAGTGATAGTCTGCGGAGCGCTATTATCCAGCACCGTGAAATCCTGCTGCTGAAGATCCGCAACCAGCGCCCCAGACTTCGGCGCGACAACCACGTCAAGGTGAATGCTGGTGCCGACTGCCTGACTCGGCGCAGCCCCCAGCGGTTTAATCGGCGGTGTGTTCTGCTGAGCTAAAGCCGCGACGCATAACATAGTCGCCAAAAGAAAAGAACCGACGCTCGCTCTGGTGATCATAGCTTTTCGTAGCGCCGGGCTTCAGCCCGGCATCTTGCTTCGCCGTTCTCGACGTTGCCTTTCGTAACTCCGCCTCGCCCCGACCTCGGCTTGTCCCGCGTGCCAGCGACGGGCGTCCTATACTCCACCATCGGCTGACCGATTGGCTTTTGCGGGTGCCGCTCTCCTCGGTGTTTGAGGGGTGCGGGTTTAGACGTTCCGGCCGACTCCTTCGGAACGGCGCCGTGCCCGCTCGCTATCTTGACTTCTGCTGGGCCGGGGCGGCCGTACGCTCCGCAAATCCCATCTACGGCAACAACTCCTGCGTCAAAACCGCTCCGCCCATCGACGCGATCACCAACGATTCTTTCACCGCCTTGTGCGAATCCTTCGAAATCCAAATCGTTTCCTTGTCGTCACCGCCGTCGGCCGAACTGATGTCCACTTTATACGTGTCAAACGTGCCGGCGGGCACCGTCAGTTTCTCCACGCCGGACACGTTCAACTGCATCAGCTTCACTTTTTGTTTTAGAACGTCGAAGTTCCGATACGTCGCGCTATAGCCCTCGGCCAAAGGCAGGCACGCGATGGATTGCTTCGAGCCCGCGCCATCAGCGAACAACGGTCCGCCCAAATCGACTGCGACGGGCCGATCCTGCCCGTTCATATTCATGTTGCCTGTAGCTTTGCCATCGGCGAAATTAACGTCAATCGTCACCGGCCCTTGTTTCAAATTGAGCTTGCGCGCGATCAACGTTCCTTTATCGAGCGTCGACACTTCGGTCACCGCTCCTTGCGGCGTGTCAATCACGTCCGTCGCCACCCATGAACCGCCATCCTCCGCAATAGTGGTCGCCACATTCAGCTCCACCTTCTGTCCGCCCGCTTCCACCGTCGCCTGATACTTGTACGCGCCGGCTTCCAGATCTCTCGCCACTTTCGGTGCGCTGACTGACGCCGCGTCAACTTTCTTGGCCAGCACCACGGTCTTCGGATCGACGGTAACTTCTTTTAGCCGCGCCATAACCTCCGGCGTTCCGTCCGTCTGATCGCGGCCTCCCAGATACTTGGCGAAAAATATTTCGGTGGCCATCACCGCCGCCATATTGTTCACCGGACGCGCAAAGCCGTGGCCCTCGTCCGGAATCAGGATGTATTCCACCGGGAACCCGCGGTCGCGCAGCGCGATAACAATCTGCTCCGACTCGGCATGATTGACGCGTGGATCGTTCGCGCCTTGCGCAATCAGCAGCGGCGTTTTAATTTTTGTCGCCGACGTCAGCGGCGAGCGTTCGATCAACAGCGCCTTCCCTTCCGGCGTGGTGGGATTTCCCATCCGTTGATAAAACATTTGCCGGATCGATTCCCAGTAAGGTGGAATCGAGTCCATCAGCGTAATCAGGTTCGACGGACCGAACAAATCCACCGCCGCGGCGTAAAGATCGGGAGTAAACGCTACACCGGCCAGTGTGGCGTAACCGCCGTAAGACCCGCCGAAAATTCCCACGCGCTTTGGATCAGCAATGCCTTCGTCAACCAGGTATTTCACGCCCCACGTCACGTCATCCTGCATTTTGCGGCCCCACTGCTGGTTGCCCGCGTCCAGAAATTTCTTGCCGTAACCGGTGGAACCGCGGAAGTTCATGCTCAACACCGCGTAACCGCGGTTGGCAAAGAATTGCGCGTAGCCGTTGTAACCCCAACTGTCGCGCCCCCACGGTCCGCCATGCGGAAAAATAATTGTAGGCAGATTCTTCGCCGGTATTCCCTTGGGCAAAGTGAGATAAGCCGGAATCTCCAACCCGTCGGACGACTTGTAGCGCACCGGCCGCATCTCCGCCAACTCCGCGCGAGGAAGTTTTTCGCGAATCTTATATTGCAGCGCCAGCTTGTGGTTCTTGCGGTCGAAGAGATAAGTCTCACCGGGCTCCGTATCGCTGCTGGCGTTGATCAGCCAGGTCTGCTCGTCTAGCGTGGTAGACGCGAGGACAACTTCCCTGCCGGGAAACTTGCCATCCAGGAACTTGAAATCGGCGGCAAAACCCTTGTCCTTGAAGTAATAGTGCGGCTTGTCTTCGTCATACACGGTGAAGGCAAGTTCGTCGGTGACTTCGGAGAAGAACGCGCCGCCGAAATCCACTTTCTTCATCGGATCGGATTCCACAATCTCCGTGTTTCCGGTCGCCGGGTCGAACAACACCAAAGCGGACAAGTCCATCTCCGCGCCTTTGTTCGTCTCCATGTACGCGCGCTTGCCGTCTTTCTGGAAGCGGATTACGCCGCAGCTCTCGAATACGTTGCAGGAATAAATCTTGGTAAATTTGTCCGGATCGACGCGCAGGATTTCTGTGTCTCCGTTTTCCGCGGAGCGAGACGCCAGCCGCAGGTTGCCTTGAAGATCGAAATTCCACCCGGCAATGCGCTCGGTATTCTTGCGCACCAATGTCTTTTCGCCGGTGGAAATCTTCAGCTTGTACAAATCGTGCCAGGCTTTGTCTCGATCGTTCAGCCCGATGTAAATCACGTCCGGATCATTCTTGGGAACGTCGACTAGCTCCACGCGAACGCCTTTCAGACCGGTCAGATCCCGCGAGGCTGGAGCGTCCGCTCCCGCCGCCGGCTTCGCTGCGGGGTCCACGGCGTAAACATTGTAATTTTCGTCGCCGTCGTTGTCCTTCACGTACAAAATATATTTGCCGTCGCGCGTCCAAAAGAAATCCGCGATAGGCCGCTTGGTTTCCGTGGTCAGCAGCCGCGCCGCTTCGAACGGCTCGTTCACACCCTTCACATAAACGTTGCGCGTGCCCTTCCACGGTTTCTGGAACGCGACATACTTTCCGTCAGGCGAAAGTTGCGCTCCCGCTATCTCGGGATTGCCGAAGATCAGTTCGCGATCGATGATGGGAGGCAGACCCGTGCTGGAATCCTTCTTGTCCTTGGAAGTCTGCGCTGCGAGCGACGAAGCGGCGAGCGCCAGGCACAACAAGCCCTGCAATAGCATTTTCATAAGTTGATTTCCTCTCTGCATGTAAACGATGTGGGATCAATCGCGACTGTTCCGCCCAGAATTATCGGCGCAATACCCCACCCCTGTCCACCCGAATCTGGTAGCCCGTCGCCCCGCCGGCTCTTCTGACTTTGCCGTTGCCGTCGCTGTTGCCCTTCGTCCTTGCCGTTCGTCGTTGCCCTTCGTCGTCGCCGTTGGTCGTTGCTTTTGCGGGTGGGTTTAGACGTACCATTTGCCTACACGTCGGCTGGACTCAACGATTAGCTTTCGCTCTTTACGTTTTGTAGCCCCGCGTGTCCCCGGGGTCCGAATGACCTCGGCCCGGCGGCCGTTCCCTTACAACCCCCCATTGCTGCGCCGAAAACCGGGTGTTAAGTTATGCCCTATGCAAAAATCGCTTTGGACCCTCGCGCTCCTTCTAACCTGCACGGCGCAAGTTTTCCCAGCCGATCAGTCGGAAACGCAATCGCGCCGCCAACGCGCTGCGGCCGCATTCCACGACGGAATCCTGCTCATCCACGCCGATGTCCCTGGTGATGTCTCGACGGATGGATTCCACCAGGATCCGCTCTTTTATTACTTCACCGGCTTGGAAAATACTTTTGACGCTGTGCTCGCAATAGACGGCCAGTCCGGCGAATCCTGGCTTTTCGTTCCGCCCACCGCTCCCTTTCCATTTTCTCGCATGGGACTCCAGCCCGAAGTGTTGCCCGGTCCATACACCGCCAAACAACTCGGCATAGAACATGTAGCCGACTGGTCCGAACTCGAAAGTTTTCTCGCAAAACGCGCGAGCTCGCCGACCCGCCTATACTTCGCGCCGGATATTTCCTCTGGGCTCGGTATGCCCGAAAACCTTACCGGCGTGAAAGCTCCGCACATTCCGTTGTGGGCGCAGATGATCCAGCAGAAATGGCCGTCCTTCGTGCTCGTCGAGGCCGACGAAAAAGCCTATGGCCTGCTGTCAGTACAAAGCCCCGCGGAGATTTCGTCTCTTCGCGCTGCCGCCAAAGCCACTGTAGCTGCAGTGATGGCTGGTATCAAAGCCATTCGCCCCGATGTATCGCAGCGCACCGTGGAAGCAGCAGTCGTATACGCCTGCTGGAACGCGGGCGCGCATGGCACGGCTTTCTGGCCTTGGGCTATGTCTGGCGAGAATGGCGTGTTTCCGCGCCCTTTTATTTCAGACGCCCGGTACGACCATCTGAACTCGATCATGCGCGCTGGAGATTTGGTGCGGCTCGACGTAGGTTGCGAAGTAAATCACTATTCTGGAGATTTGGGCCGCACCGTTCCTGTCTCCGGACATTTCACTGAAGATCAACGCGAGCTTTGGAACATCTTCATCGCCGCCTACCACGCCGGCGCGAAAACTTTGCGCGAAGGAGTCACTGTCGATCAAGTGTTCCAAGCGTGGAGCGCGGAACTCGTTAGCCATCGTGACTCGGCGAAAAGTTCGCTCGCACAGCGCGCCATCGAACAATGGTCCAAGCAAGAGAATGTTCCGTTCTGGCAGGTGCATTCAATCAATCTGATTGCCGGAAAGCCAGCGGACCCGCTGCGGGCGGGCACTACGATCGCGTTCGAGCCGATCGCCTCCATCGATGGCCAGGGCTATTATCTCGAAGACATGTTTCTCATCACCAAGACCGGCGCCGAACTCCTCACTCCCGGCGTGCCTTACTCCGCCGAGGAAATCGCAGCGGCCATGCGCTAACTCTGCAGCAGCGATTTCCATCCTGTTGGCAGATTTGGACTGGTAGAAAGAGTAGTGGCCATCCTATTCGAGGCGGAAATGCTCCGCGGTTCTCATCGCTGCAGAAGCTGAGCACTCCACGAGGCATCCATGACCATAGAACAACAGATCCTCGAAAAGCTGCGCGATTTACCTCCTGCCGTACAGAAAGAAGTGTTGGACTTTGTAGATTTCCTGAAAGCGAAGAACTGTTCTCTAAAGCCGCGCCGCAGTTTGCGCGGGCTCTGGAAGGACCTCAACATCGATTTCACAGACGAAGACATTGCTGAAGCCCGCCGGGAGATGTGGGGTAACTTCCCGCGAGAACTGTCCTGATGTCCGCCGTCCTCGACACCCACGGGCGATTTGGTACTTACTCGACTCGAAAAATCTTCCTCCCGCAGTCTTTCCGTTGGTCGACGGCGCTGCGGCCAGCGGCACGCCAACTTACATTTCCGCGGTTTCTCTTGTTGAGGTCGTGTACTTGGTCGAACGAGGACGCATCGCCGCCGATGCATTTGCCAGGTTTGTTACCGAAATCGAAGAGCCGAGTCCCGCGTTCACAGTGGTTGCTCTCGACTATCGCATTGCTAGTATCATGAGAGAAATTCCGCGTGACCTCGTTCCCGACATGCCCGACCGCATCATCGCTCCTACCGCTATGCATCTTGGGCTTCCGCTCGTCACCCGTGACCGCCGTCTTCAATCCGCTGGAATCAAAACGATCTGGTAACCTCCGAACAGGCCAACGCTCGAACCTCCGCGGTGGAGTGAGCTAGCGTCTTATCTCCACAATTTCCATTCCAGCGTTTTCAGCATCTATACTATCTCCATGTCGAAGCTTATTCTGCTCTGCGCCGCGCTGGCTGTTTTTTCCGCCCAATCCGCGACGCAACAGAGCGCGCCCGCAAGCCCCGCCTCTCCCACCGCCGCGCCGCAGCAGGATTTGCAAACTGGCGTAGTCATCGCCAAAGTTTCCACTGCAGCGCAGCCTGGCCAAAGCTACGCTCTTTATATTCCTTCACACTACACGCACGAAAAGCGCTGGCCGATCGTTTACGTATTCGATCCCTTCGCTCGCGGAAGTGTGCCGGTGGAATTAATGAAAGACGCGGCCGAGCTTTACGGCTACATCGTCGCCGGCTCGAACAATTCGCAAAATGGCCCGTGGAAGCAGTCAGCCGAAGCCGCGCAGGCCATGTTTCACGACACTCACGCGCGCCTGGCCATTGACGACAAACGCATCTATTTTGCCGGCCTTTCCGGCGGAGCGCGTCTCGCCGCTTCCCTTGCGCAAGCCTGCAAATGCGCCGCAGGCGTGCTGTTGAACAGCGCCGGATTTGCGCCCGCGTCTCCTCCCACGGCGGACGGAACTTTCGCAGTCTTCGGCACCGCCGGCAGTCTCGATTTCAACTATCCGGAAGTTGTGAATCTCGACGCCAAGCTCGCTACGCTTCACTATTCACACGCTTTCAGCGAGTTTGACGGCACTCATAACTGGGCGCCCGCAGCCATCATGGACCAAGGCTTGGCCTGGTTTCGCCTGATAGCGATGAAGCAGGATCTCGAACTCCGCGATACCGCGTTCGTGAATGAGCAAGCCGCCGAAGTTCAGAAACGCGTAAAAGCCTTCGAAGCCGCGGGCGATTTGTATGCGAGTTGGAAGGAATACCGCCAAGCAGCCGAGACGTTCAACGGACTGGACGGTGTCAGCGCCTCGTCCTTTCGCGACCGCGCTGCCGCGCTGGAAAAAAACAAAGCCGTTCGCGATGGCGCCAAGCGCGAGGAGCAGGAATTTCAAGCACAAAAGGATCTGATCTCGGGCGTTTATTCCGGAGTGGCCGCTCTCCTCACGGATGCACCTCACTCCGACGCCCTCAGCTCCGTCGAAACGAAAATCTCGGGCTTACGCGATACGGCCAACGTTGAGAAAAATCCGCAAAGGCTCCGCGTCGATCAGCGCGCCTTGTCCGGCATTTTCGTCGGCCTTATGGAAACGGGCCAGGAACGTTTGGATGCCAAGGACTTTTCGCACGCCCGCGTTTATTTTGAGCTGGCATCTGACGCAGATCCCGACTCCGTTTGGGCCTTGGGCCAGGTAGCCGTCGCTCGCGCCTTGGACAACGACCGCAAAGGCGCTTTGGAGTCTCTCCGTCGCGCAAAAGAAAAAACCACAAACCCCGTCGCATGGTCCGCCTGGGCCAAGGACGAGCCCGCCTTCGCCAACCTCCGCGACACCCCCGAATTCCGCTCTCTCCTTCCGCCGACTCAAGACACTCACTGAGATTTTCCTCGTCTTCCACCGCCAACCCGCTGCCTGAAAGTGTTTCACTTCGGTGCGGGCTCTTAACGTCTTTGCGCGTGAAATTTATCGGCGCTTTTAGTACAAATCTAATTTCAAAAACCATTTTTAGAATTGACGCTTACAATCGCAAGGCCAGCGCGTTATGTTAGCGCTCGACTTGCAACGCATCTCGTCTCCATCTGCGAATATCTCTAGATGGCATCGAGCGTGTTCCAATCAAGCTGTTCTCCGCAGGGAGCTGCGCAAAGAGCATCTGATGGGCGCTCACTTTGCAGGTCAGAGTGTTGAAGAAGCCAAAAGAGCCAGCGGGGACGCCGTTCGACGACGCTCAGGACAAGTCGGCGCTACAAAAAGAATCCTCGGACGAAGCCGTACATTTTGCCAAGGAGAAACACGCCAATGAGTAGAGATCAGAAACAGACCGGCTTTTCGCTGATCGAGCTGTTGATCGTCGTGGCCATCATTTTGATCATCGCGGCCATCGCAATTCCCAACTTGTTGCGCGCTCGCATCGCGGCCAACGAAGCATCAGCTGTCGGCTCAGTGCGGACGCTCGACACCTCGGAAATCACATATTCTGCGACGTACGGCACCGGCTTTGCGCCTTTGGCTAGCTTGGGCGGCGCGGCAGGTTGTGTGGCTGCTCCAGCAACGGCTTGTTTGATCGACCCGGTTCTCACCGCCGGAACCAAGACCGGCTACACCGTGGCCGCAGTCGCTGCCACCGGCGCAGGCACCATACTTTCTCCGTTCCTGGATTTCGAAGTGAACGCCACTCCCATTTCCGTCACCACCGGCACGCGCGCATTCTGCTCCGACCAATCCGGCGTGGTCCGCTACAACACAACCGGCACCGCCATCGGCACCGCCGTCGGCAACTGCGCCGCTGTAGTCACGATCCTGCAGTAGCCGCCGCCTTGTTCAACCGCTGAAGCCTCGCCGCGTGACTCGCTTTGCGGTCGCCTTTCGTAGCGTCTTTCGTAGCCCTCACCGGCTCTCTTGACTCTGGCGTTCCGGTTTTCAGATTTAATTTAAATGTAGCGCCGCGGTCTTTAGCGCGGCATCTTGCTTTTGCCGTTGTCCTTTCGCAGCGCCGGGCTCGTTCTGACCGTAGTCGAAGGGCGTCCCCACCGACTCTCGTGCGACATCTTGCCGACGCATTTCTGAGTCGCCGCGCTCTGCATCCCCTAGAGGCGACTCGACGCACTCTCGGCGCCGCTTCGTAGGGGCGCAGCATGCTGCGCCCGGCAAAAATGCTTGGCAACGCCGCGCCCGTCGTCGCAGTCCGGTCGTTCGTAGCGCCGTGTCCGTTGGCTCTGGGAGTCAGGTTTAAATGTAGCGCCGCGGTCTTCAGCGCGGCATCTTGCTTTTGCCGTTGTCCTTTCGCAGCCTTGGCCTCGCGCCAACTCTTTTGCCATCCCGTTGCTCCAGCGTCGTAGGTCCAACACCGCCTTCGCACCTTATCGGTACACCGCTCCCCCGCAGCAAGTGTGCTGTTCTGCACAGCTTTCCTCCCGCCGCCCGCGCACACTGCGTACTACCGTGATACCAAGTTCCGAACCCAGGAAATCGCGGTCAGGAGACCACCCTATATGCACCATGCACATCGATACGCAGGCGCGCTATTTCTGGCGGCTGCTCTCGCGGCGAGCGCATCTGTCGTCGCTGCAACTCCGCAAGAAGTTTCGGTCCGCGTTTACGATTCGAACCATCATGACTATCACAACTGGGACGATCGCGAAGACCACGCCTACCGCGGATATCTGGTCGAAAGGCATCAAGGCTACCGCGCGTACGACCACCAGAGCCACAGACAACAAGCCGCATACTGGAACTGGCGCCACAGCCACCCGGATTAAGAATCACGCACTCTTTCGCTGAACCACAGCTGGAATCACACCGCTCGCCTCCCAACGAAGCAGCGGTGTGACTCTGCTTTCAACGCAACTGAAATATTCGCGGTAGAAAGTACAGGCAGAAACGTGAGACGCCCCTTCGGTGTAACGATCATTGCAATCCTGACGTTCTTCGCCGCCGCAGTCCTGGCTCTGGGCGCCGTAGCTCTCTTTTTCGTTGCCGTCATGGGCATGACTGGCAGTGACTCCGGCGATCCAGCTTCCGTGGCAATCGCCGGAATGGGAGTCGCGGGAGGTTTTCTGCTGCTGGTTCTCGCGGGTGTAGCCGCTTGCCTGGCGATTGGAGTGTTGCAATTGCGCGAATGGGCGCGCATCGTTTCCATCGCTTCCATTGCAGCGGCCATCGGATTCACGATCCTCAGCCTTTTCGCTTTCAGAAGGTACGTTGTGATTCCGGCTGTCCCATCAGTCTTTTGTCATTTGTTGATAATGTCCACAGCCGTGTGGATGCTGGCCTACCTCTTGCTCGCGAGAGTGAAGCTGGCTTTCAGTCTGGCGCGCATGAGGCAGCGTCTCGTCTAGTCCATGCGCTCTTTCTAAACGCTAAGTCTCAACACTTGACCTTCGACGCATTTCGGTTGAAGCTTGCTGCATCTTCGAAGCCGTCGCGCTAGGGAGTCTTCCGTGAAACTCTGGACCAAAATCCTTGTGGCACTCGCCATTCTGATCGTCGTGGCTGTCGTGGCCATCAAAATATTCGTGAACGCGAACACCTTCCGGCCCACCATCGAAAAGCAGCTCGCAACCGCTCTCGGCCGCGACGTAAAAGTCGGCGACCTGAAACTCTCAGTCCATTCCGGCAGCCTGGTGGCCGAAGGCCTCAGCGTAGCCGACGATCCCAGCTTCAGCACCGAACCTTTCTTGACCGCGAAGGAATTTCGCATTGGCGTCTCGATGCAGACGTTGATTTTCTCCCACAAGCTCGACTTGCGCAGCTTCGAGATCGAGGCGCCGCAAATTACGTTGATTCGCGCCGCGAACGGCACCTGGAATTTTTCCAGCCTCGGACTCGTCCACGCACCCGGCGCTCCCGCTGCCGGCGCCGGTTCAAATCCTCCCACCGGGAATTTGCCGGGCTCCCTGCCATCAATGCCGGATATTTCGGTTGGCAGCGTTGCAATCCTCGACGCGCGCGCAGTAATCGTCGGCCTGCCTGCGCACGCCAAACCGGTCGTTTACGAGCACGTGAACATATCCGCTCACGATTTCTCTTTCAGCTCGAAGTTTCCAATCGACCTCGCCGCAAGCCTTCCCTCCGGCGGCACCGTCGCGGTCACCGGTCACATCGGCCCCACCAACCGCGACGATCCGGGAGCCAGTCCCATTGACCTCCAAATCTCTACCACGGGTTTCGATCCCGTCGCCGCTGGACTTCTCGATCCCGCTGCCGGCATCTCCCTCCTTGCTGATGCTAACCTACATGCCACCTCAGACGGTCAAAGCCTCGTCACCAGCGGCACCATCCGCGCACAAAACCTCAAACTTAAAAAAGACGCGCCCGCTGCGCCCAAGCCGGTCGATCTCGCATACCGCGGAACCTTTCGCATAAAAGATAACGCCGGACAGATTGACGACGCCGGCGTCAAGCTCGGCAACGCCACCATCCATTTGCAGGGAACGTACAAAGCCAACCCGCTCGACGCGCAAGATCCTCTGCTGAATTTAAAACTCGCCGGGCAGGCTGTGCCCATCGATGAACTACAGCCTCTGATCTCCGCAGCCGCCATTCGCTTCCCCAACGGCTCGGTCCTCAAAGGCGGCACGCTCTCGATGAACTTCTCCGTCACCGGCCATGCAAAATCGCTCGACATAACCGGTCCGCTATCGCTTGCCAACACCAGCTTGGTCGGATTTGACGTCGGCTCGAAAATTCACGGCATCGCAGCTCTAAGCGGCGTGAAAACGGGAGACACCACCACCTTCGACAAATTGAGCGTGAACGTTCAGGTCACGAATGCCGGCGTCGTAGCCGACAACATTCAGGCATCTGTTGCAGGAATGGGCGACCTCACCGGCAGCGGCACCGTGTCACCCGCCAATCAACTCGACTTCAACCTCACGGTAAGAAACGCTCCGAGTAAGGGCATCGCAAAAGTGGGGGTGGGCCTGCTCACCAAACTTAACGGCTCCGGCGGTAATTCCGGCAACGGCCCCGGCGTCCCCATGCACATCGCCGGCACTTCCGAAGAACCCATCATCACCGCCGACCTCGGCGGCACCGCAGGAGCCGTGGGAAAGAAAACCAAATCCATCGGCTCCATCTTCACCAAAATGAAATAGCTCTCGCCGCTGTGCTGTCGTTCGCCGTTGCAGTTCGTAGCGCCGGCTTCCAGCCGGCTCTTTTGACTCTGCTGTTGTAGTTTCAGGTTTAAATGTAGCGCCGCGGCCTTCAGCGCGGCATCTTGCTCCCGCTTTCTGCTCCGGACGCGTCTTGCCGTAGCAATATCCCGTAGGGGCGCAGCATGCTGCGCCCGCTGCAACACAGGCAACGAATGATCGTATGATTGATCACTCGCGTGTCCACGAACTCCGCCCGGTTAGTTGGTGCAGTTGGCAACGCTGCCAGCTGCGCGTGGTAGACATCTTGCAGAACTTCGACCGGGTGGTATTGTCCCTAAGAGGTGCAACCTGCTGCTATGCCGACTTGGATCCCTCAGTGCCCATTGTGTGGCTCAAGACTCGACATAGCTAAATTGAGATACGGCATACCCTTCTCGTGCACATACTGTAAAAAGTCGCTTTATATCCGCGGTTTCTATTTTTGGTTTCCTGCGATAACAAGCTTTTTCGTTACCGGATTGTTTGGTTACTTCCTTGGATTTAGGTTTCCGAGACTATTGGTTTTTCCCGTATTGTTCGGCTTTCCTGTCGGTATTTTGTTTGGGTTGATCCTTACAAGCACTTTTAATCCCAAGATTGAGGAGCACTATCCGGATTACTTTGACTTGAAACGTAGGTTTTAGGCGGGCGGCCAACTGTTCCGCGCGGCACCGGAGTAAACATCTGCGCGACTGAGACTCGCGGGGGTACCGCATCTTTTCTGCGGTCTGTGCAGAGCCGGGGCCGCCCAAGTCGACGGTTAGTCGAGCTTGCGGGAGAGGCCACGAAGTAGCCGGAAGAAGCGCGGGTTTAGACGCTCCAATCGTCTACACGTCAGCCGAACTGAAGGATTAGCTTTACGGTACCGCTTTTCGTAGAGGCTCACCTGCAACGCCCGCGCCCGCCCCAAACTTGCCCCGAATCCACAGAATAGTTCTAGAATCACCCCTAGCCCGTGCAACGCAGGAAAACCGGAGGCCTCAACCGTGCTGACGACTTTCGAAAACATCATCGTGGTTCTGGCTTGCACGCTGGCGCCGCTCCCCTTCCTGTGGTTACTCAATCATTTCTGGCCTAGCGCTCTGCGTCGTGAACACAACGAGATTATCGGCTGGCAAGTCGGCGTACTCGGCACAACTTATGCCGTAATCATGGGCTTCATGTTGTATGCCGTGTGGACGTCCTACCAGGACGCGACCATCAACGCCGAAGCCGAAGCCAACTGCCTCGTCAGCGTTTACCGTCTCGCCGACGGACTGCCCTCCCCTCAGCGCGACCAGGTCCACCAACTCTCGCGCCGTTACGCGGACATTGTGATCGGTGAAGAATGGCCCGTGATGCACGAAGGAGACTTGAGTCTTTCAGGTCAGGACACCATACATGAGCTGTGGACCACCGTGATGCAAGCCAAGCCGACTTCCTTCGGAGAGGAAACCAGCATGCATCTAACCCTCGATGAAATTTCCCAAATGACGGAACATCGCCGCGTCCGCCAACTCGAGGGACAATCCAAACTGCCGCGCATTCTCTGGGTGCTGCTGATCGTGGGCGGCGCAATCACCACGCTTTCGTCCTGCCTGTTCGGTATAGAAAATTTCAAGTTGCATTGCATCCAGGTAGTGTCGCTCGCGCTGATGCTCTCTCTCATCCTCGTCGCCATAGCCGACATCGACCGCCCATTTCAAGGCACCGTCCACATCACCCCCCGCGGCTTCGAACGCGCCCGCGCAACCTTCTCCCAAAATCCCTAGCCTTTCGCGCGCGTCCGCATCCGACGAAGTGCTTGCTTTCGCCGTCGCCTTTCGCCGTTGCCTTTCGCAGTTGCCTTTCGTAGCGCCGGCTTCCAGCCGGTTCTTTTGACTTTTCGTTCTCGTGCGGCAACATCCCGCCAGCAGCAACTCGCTGCGAGTGCCCTGGCGTAAACCGTAGGGGCGCAGCATGCTGCGCCCGCTGCAACACCGGCAACTAATGGTCGTATGTATTGATCAGTGGCGCGTCTGCGAACTCCGGGGTTGATTCTCTGCAATCTTGCCAAGGACGTGTGCCGGGCACAGCATGCTGTGCCCCTACGGATTCGGTTCGCGTCGGCGGGCAACCGCGCGAAGACAGTGGCGAGTTGCCAATGGAAGTGGACGCTTATCTTTTGCGGGTGCCGCGCTCTTCGGTTTTTGAAGGGTGCGGGTTTAGACGTCACAGTCAGCTAGGAGTCAGCCGAGGAGTTCCGGTTTAGATGTTCAACGCAGCCTACGCGTCAGCAGTAAACCCAGCAAGCGTCATCGCATTCGCCGCTTCAGGATTCTGCATAAATGTTTGCCACACAAAACCCGTGCGTTGATTCTCCGCCATCAAAGCCATAATGCCCACGTCGATGCCCACTACATCGTTGTCAAACCACCCCGTCAGCGGATTGAATGCATCCACAAACCCGTAAAGCTGCCACGCAGCGGGGAAATTCACTCGAATGTTTCGCAATACTTGAATGCAATCTGAAAAGAGGAACGGAAGCGACCCGCCGGTAGCGCAAGGCACAACCGATCCGTCGATCGGACCCATCGCCGGCGGCCCGCCCCACGAAAGATATCCGTTGACCGTGTCCGACGAAGTAATTCCCCACAGGCTGTCCGTGTAGTCGGGAAATTGCGGGTCGAGCGAAATGCAAAACTCCTTGTGCGCGGTCGTCGCCGTAATCGAATTCTGAAAATAATTCGCAAACGCATCGCTCTTATTTCGAAAATCAAACCATGCGTGCGAATACTGGTGGATAAACAGCGGAGGACTCCCGGAAATGTACGTTAGTCCGTCGAAAGTGATGCTTGGCCGCGCCCAAGCTTGCCACGTAGCAGGCGAAACCGGATTGGTCGTCGAGCCGATCGCCAACAGGTAAAGCATCATCAGCTCGCTGTACGTATCCCAACGCGTAGTAAGAAATCCGTTCTCCGGCGTCCATCCCTGCGAAAAAGTTGTGCCGCCGTTGAGCATCCACGGCCAGTTCACGCGCTCGTACAACTGCTTCGCCGCGTCGACAATTTCGGGATCGCTGAAATGCTGCCGGCAGGTCAAAATTCCGCACATCAATATGCTGCTATCGATCGACGAAACTTCAGAAGTGAAAGCGCGCGCCCCGCTCGACAGTTCCACGAAGTGATAAAAGAACCCGTTTTCATTCGGCATTTCATTGAACAGGAAATTCAGCGTGGTCTTCACGAGAGTTGCAATCTCGGTGCTGTCTGCGTACCCGCGCGAGTCGCCAATGCAAAGCGTGGTGAGACCGAACCCCGTCGACGCGATGCTCGACACCGTGCTGGTGTCATTCCCCGCTGCGAGGCTCCTGTCTTTCATCAAGCCGGTGTTAGGATCCGCCCCTTGCATGAAAAAGGCGAAAGCCGCGCGCTCGATGTCGTCCATCAATTGATCGTCAGTCTCGTTGAACCCGCCACCCGGCGGCGCAACGCTAGGCGCGCCATCTCCGCCGCATCCGCTGTCCAGCAAGATTCCGCCAAGCAAAGGTGAGAGCACGGCAGTCTTGCCAAGCACCGCAAGCAGTTCCCGCCGCGTAGGCTTGTAAATCCCCGTAGCCTTGTGAACCCGCGTAGGTTTGTAAGTCATCGATAAGCAATTTTATCACGCCGCGAAAATCCCCCTCCTCAAGAGTAAGTTCGTGCGCGTTAACGGTAATCCGCGCGTTCGGAGGCTTAGCTTTTGCGGGTGCCGCACCCCTAGTTTTTTGAGGGGCGCGGGTTTAGACGCCCCGCTCGCCTGCGCGTCGACTGGACTCAACGAGTAGTCTTTGCGTTCCGCTTCTCGTAGCGCCGGGCTTCAGCCCGGCATCTTGCTTTCGCGGTTGCAGTTCGTAGCGCCGGCTTCCAGCCGGCTCTTTTGACTTTCCGTAAATCCTGGAACAAATTCGTTCGTCTCACGAAGCGCACTGTGTCACACTTCCCGTCGGAGGTGCATCATGTGGTTCCGTCTGAGTTTCATAATGTTGACAGTAGCTCTTCAAACCTCATTTCCGGGAAACAATCCCGACACCATTCGTCAGCGATACGGCAAACCACTTTCGGAATCATTTCTCGTCAGGCCGGATGTAGTTGTATCGGCGATCTACGGGCCCAGCGGAAATACTTGTGAACTAGCCATCACTCCAAAACAGTCCGACGTGATTTTCACCATGCCAGGTTCCTCCACGATGGATGACAAAATCCTGGCAGAGATTACCGAAGAACTCGCCCCCAAGTCCGAGCGCGGCAAATTCATAACCAGCGAGTTTCTTAATATCATTTGTCTTCCCGACAACAATTGCGTGGGAACACGGGAAAGCTGGGAAAACCTCTCGATATACAGAAACAGCGGGGAGACCGGCACACGCTACGAGATCATCAGATGGAAGCGCTCTGAATGCGGCGAGAAAATATGGACACAACCCCACTAAGGAAAACCGTTCGTCCCGCGAAACGCCTCACGCCTTCTCCCGCGCTTCAGCCCGGCATCTTGCTTTCGCCGTCGCAGTTCGTAGCTCCGCCCTCGCGCCGGCTCTTTTAACTTCTGCTCTGTTCAGCGCCGTAGGCGCGACAGAAGTTAGCCCAACCCGTAAGGGCTGGGAATAATTCCCAAAAGGCCCCAGCGCCGTAGGTGCGGCACATACCGCGTCCAATGCTCCGGCATTCCGTCCCGTCATCCAGATCGCGCTGTTGTTTTCCGTCTCACGAAACGCCTCACGCTTTCTGCCGCGCTTCAGCCCGTGCCACCGCGCGCCCCATCCAAGCAAAAATGAACAGGGCCACTCCCCCAATCCAACCGCCCAGGCTGAACGACCCCGCAAAGTGCAGCGCAATCACAACTCCCCCGCCAACCAAGATCGCGCACAATGCCAAAAACATCCGCATCCCGTACATAAACGCAAACGGAAGATAGTGCGCTCCCAGCAGAATCATCAACGCGGGATAAAACCAGTTCAAACGAAAAACGGTCACCGGTACGAGCAGCAGCATGGACAGCGGCAGAACAAACGCAACCTGCCATCCAAGATCCCACAATCGATTATCGCTGCTGAGCGTTGTGCGTCCGCCCGATAGATGCAACATGAGTTGCGTGAGCGGAAAAATAAAAAAACCGCCGAGCACCGCCGTAATCATCGCCGCACGCGGACTAACCCAAACTGCAACCGCCGACGACGCCAGCCATACCACGGACGAAACAAGCTGCCCCCAAAATCCGCCGACGAAAACAGTCCGCACTTCGCGTTGAGCGTCCTCCACCTGCATGTTCGACCCTCCACCGACGATGTCGCGAAACGCCCGGTAGTCTAACTTACCGCCGCAAGAAAAGCCTCCACGGTTACCTTCCCGCTACTTTGTGACCCAGAAATATCGTGTGCCGCGGACCACCCTTCTTCAGCCGGCCTCGCACCCGCTCCACTTCCACTTCGAATCTCCCGTGCCGCAAACGCTGCTCGAACTTCCTGTTCTCGCTCGCCGACCACACCGCCAGCACTCCATCCATCTTGAGAGCCGCGTAAGCTGCGCCGATTCCGCGATCATCGTAGAGCCCATCATTGTTCGACCCGCTAAAAGCGCTCGGCCCGTTGTCGACGTCAAGCAGCACCGCGTCGAATTCCCCTCGATGTGAACCGAGCGTCACACCCACGTCATCGATCTCCACTCGCACGCGCTTATCCTCCAGCGGCTCCCCCGCCAGCGGCCCAAGCGGTCCGCGATTCCACTCGACCACCGCCGGCACGATCTCGGCGACCACAACCGTCGCATCCGCAGGCAGCAAATCCAGCGTAGCCCTCAACGTGAAACCCATGCCCAAACCACCTATAAGCACGTTAGGCCGCTCGAGCATCGCCGCATTTCGGCACGCGAACGTCGCAAGCGCTTCCTCCGACCCATGCATCCGGCTCGACATAAGACTCTTGCCGTTCGCCAGGATGATGTACTCGTCGCTCCGCCGCACCAGTTTCAGCACCGTCCCGTCGCGCGAAACCGCCTGCCCCAGCAATTCAATAGGCTTCACGTCCGCGATGTTACCCCACACCAAAACGTAAGTAAAAACACGCCAGGATTGCCAATCCTTCCATTAGCGAAGTGAACGCTTATCTTTTGCGCGTGCCGCGCTCTTCGGTTTGTGAAGGGTGCGGGTTTTGAGGTCCACCTCGACACCGATCCTCTCGCGCTCCTTGCATTCAACAATTTCGTCTTTGAATTATGAAATCGCTGTGACACATTGATGCACGCTTCGCCTTTACCAATTCTGGGAGATCGAGTGAATGGCCGAGAGAGCAGCAGAGACAGCTCAGTTTAACTGGTGGCTGCCAGTAGCCGCATTGTTGGGTACGCCTCTCATCTTCCTCATCCTGGCGATCTTCCAGCGGGAGTCACTCGTCTATCTCTTCATCGTGGTTCCTATCATCAGTCTCTTGCTGATCGTAATCGCGTTGTACAGCGCAATCACCGGGAAAAAGAGCCGTTGCCCATCGATCCTGGCGATGCTGTCTATCTTTTGGATTCTTTCGGTCCCGCTGTTTAAGAATTACTTGCCGATCCGCTCTGCCGCCAGATGGTCGATATGGTCGAATGATTACAAGGCCGCGGTCGCGGCGCAACCGAGCCCGACGAATGGAAACCTAAAACATCTCGATTGGGACGGTTGGGGCTGGGGCGGAGAGAACACCGAAGTCTATCTCGTTTTCGACCCAACAGATTCGCTCTCGGCAGCAGCCAAAAGCCATCAACCCGGCAAGTTTGACGCCTTGCCCTGCAAAGTCGATCGTGTGTTTCGTCTGGAGCGCAACTGGTACGCCGCCCAGTTTTTCACCGGCACTGATTGGGATCAGTGCAACTGATCTGATGCCGCCGGGTTGTTCTGCACTTTAGCGCATCCTCATTGCGCGACGATTCATCTATTACTTTGAGCCCATCGGAACCGGGAAAACGATAGTAGTCAAGCACGGAGGGACAGAAATGAAACTCACCGGAAACACAATCTTCATCACCGGCGGCACTTCAGGTATCGGACGCAGCCTGGCCGAAGCGCTGCACAAACACGGCAATCAAGTAATCATCTCCGGCCGCCGCAAAGGCCATCTCGCCGAGGTCACTAAAGCCAGTCCCGGAATGCAATCCATCGAGTTGAACGTCGAGGACCCAAAGAGCATCGCTGCCGCCGCGAAAAAACTCCTCGCCGAATATCCCAAGCTGAACGTCCTGATCAACAACGCCGGCATTATGCGCATGGATGACGCCGGCAGCACCATCGACGAAATCACTTTGATGTCCACCATTACGACGAATCTTCTCGGCCCCATCCGCATGACTTCGGCGTTGATCAATCACTTGAAGAAACAGCCCGCCTCCACTGTCATCAACGTGTCGTCCGGCCTGGCCTTCGTTCCGCTGACCAACACCGCGGTTTACTCGGCCACCAAAGCAGCATTACATTCCTACACGCAATCGATGCGTTACAAACTAAAAGGCAGCTCCGTCAGAGTCCTGGAATTAATTCCGCCCTGGGTGCAGACCGATCTGTTGAACAGCAAAGACGAGCCTCGCGCCATGCCTCTCCCAGCCTTCATCGAAGAAGCCGTCCAGCTCCTCGGCACCGACGCCGACGAAATCCTGGTCGAGCGCGTAAAAATGCTTCGCAACAACCCCGGCCCCAACGAAGCCGCCTTCGTAACCCAATTCAACGACATGCTCTCGCAGCCCCACTAACCTTCGCTTCTAACGTAGCGCCGGGCTTCAGCCCGGCATCTTTCTTTTGTGGGTGCAGCACTCCTCGGTTTTTGAGGGGTGCGGGTTTAGACGCTACAATGACTACGCGTCGGCACGATAATTTCACGAGCCTGTAACAATTTCCTTGCAAACCTCGTTTACTCCGGTGTTATTATCTCCCACTAGCTGACCAGCAACGCCTCCCAGCCCGCTTGACCATCGTGTCCTGGCCGCTTCAAAAGGAGAAACCCGTATGAAACCCCGCACTATCGCTGTCACCACGTGCTTCGTCCTCGTACTGTTGTTTGCTTCCGGCGTCGCCCGTGCCCAATATCAAGTCACTAATCTGGTATCTAATCAGCCGAACACCGCAAAGGTTACCGATCCCCTGCTGAAAAACGCCTGGGGCCTCGTCTACGGCCCGGGCTCTCCCTTCTGGGTAAATGACAACGACACCGGCTTCTCCACACTTTACGACGCCAGTGGTGCCAAGGTCCCCCTCAACGTAGTGGTTCCCACAGCATCCGGCACCGGAACTGGTTCGCCCACCGGAATCGTGTTCAACGGTTCGTCCGACTTCAAAGTAAAAGGTATGCCCGCAATTTTTATTTTCGCCACAATTGACGGCACCATCAGCGGCTGGAACCCTGGCGCAAATCCCACCGTCGCCATCATAGGAGCCACCACTCCCGGCGCGGTTTATACCGGCCTGGCTAGCACCAGCAAAACTTCCGGCAATTTTTTGTTTGCAGCCGACACCGCCAACAACAAAGTCGACATCTTTAACGCCACCTTCGGCCTGGTCAAATCGTTTACCGATCCCTCAGTTCCGGCCGGCTTCAGCGTTTACGGCATTCAGGACTTCAACGGCCTCGTCTACGTCTCCTTCGCCAGCACCGGCACCGCACCCGGCGGCTTCATTGACATCTTTGGCGAAGATGGAACGCTACTGAAACGACTCACCAGCGGCGGCGTGCTGAATCAGCCTTGGGGTTTCGCGATCGCTCCCGATAACTTCGGCCCGTTCAGCAACGCTCTGCTCATCACCAACAATCTTCCCGAGGGCACCATTAACGCCTTCAATTCCGTTACCGGCCAATTCATCGGCACGATGAGAAACGTCAATGGCAGCGTGCTGCACATCAACCAGCTCTGGGGCATCGAATTCGGCGGTGGCACTCCGGCCAACGGTTTTGCGAACCATCTTTTCTTCACCGCCGGCCCCGATAACTACGCCAACGGTCTCTTTGGCGAAATTATCTTCCAGCCGCAACCCTAACACATCGTTAGCGCAAATTAATCCGCACCGCCGATTAATCCGCGCCAACGCGCATTCTCGCTAACGCATTCCCGCTCAAGCGAAGGCCGAGCCGAAACCCTCGGCCTTCGCCTCCGAGCCTTAACGCGAGTAAGGCCGGTACGGTTGTATTCCTAGATAATTACTTAAACTTTGGTGTACCCGAAGTTACAACCGAGCCGTCACAACACCGAACGAGTTGAAGCTCCGCCGTTCTCAAAGTCCCTTCCTATACAGGCCCCTAGAAACTGAAAAACTGGAAACTGAAAACTAGACGCTCGAAGTGGAGGTACCACGATGAAGACGCGCGAGTCGTTCGGCTTCGCATCAAACGCATTCAGCATCCTGCTTTCAATTTTGTCTGTCGCAATTCTTGGCGGCTCCCTAACCGGCTGCGGCTCAGGCATGCGGACGGGCGGTGCGCCTCCGGCCGCTAAGACGACCCAAGTCGTCGTACTGCTGACCAGCACGGCAAACGATCAGCTCGTCGGGTTTAATGCACCGATTGCGAGCATCTCTCTCACTAACAGCGCCGGCACACCTGTCACCATTTTCGCCGGTGCGAGCGATCCGAGCGCGAACCTTGAATGGATGCACTTGAACGGCGCCTCCGAACCACTGCCCGCGATCGCCGTTCCGCAAGGCAAATATACCGCGGCCGTTGTCACCGTTGTTGGCTGCTCTTTCACCAACGTCACTTTCGTTGCCGGCAGCATCACTGTCTCCACGTTTGCCCAGGGCTTGTGCTCACAAGGCACAGGGACTACGACAGTCCATCTGCCCGGTCCAATCGTCGTAACCGGATCCGCAATGGTGCTGTCTTTGGATCTGCAAGTGTCGCAATCATTCACGCTAACCTCGGCCTCTCCGGCCGTCTACACGATATCTCCAACATTCAACCTGACTCCAGTTTCGATCGCCGCTCAACCCACTGATGAAACCAACGGAAAAGTAATTGGAGTTGCGGCGAAGGTCATGTCTCTCAACGCGAATGCCGGCAGCTTTACCGCGCAAACGCCGGACGGTTTCTTGTTGACGCTCAATTCCAACACCACCACAGCCTTTCAGGGAGTAGCCGCCTTCACCTCGCTCTCGGCAAATCAGCTCGTGAATTTTGACGCGGCCATTCAGTCCGACGGATCCTTACTCGCCACACGCGTGGAAGTAGATGACCCAACAGTCCCCGCAGCGGGCATCGGCCCATTCATCAATCCAGTAAGCACGCCCGGCGCGTTCCAGACCGTTACACTCCAAATTGATGGTTGCACTACCATCGATCCCTTTTGCGTAGGTCTTTATCAATCCAGCTCCGCCACCGTTTTCAACATTTCCCAACAATTCTCTAACGTAGCGAGCCTTCCCTTCCCAGCTACCTTCAGCTTTGCCACCTTGCTTCAAGGTCAAAATCTTACGGTCTTTACGCCGGGCTCGACCAGTCAGCAGGGCATTCCAGACACGACCGCGATAACACTCGTTCCGCAGACGCTCAATGGAACGGTCTCCGGAATTTCGAACGACGCCGGATTTACCGTCTATACCGTCACACTCGCTCCTTACGATTTGATTCCCGTGCTGCAAAACTATACGAGTGACACGCCGCCTCCGCACCTTACCAGCCCGACTACCGTCGTGGTTTATGCCGACTCCAGCGTAAAACAACTGAACTCCGGCGCGATCGACGTTAGCAGCCTCCTTCGATTCAAAGGCCTGGTTTTCTTCGACAACGGCACCCTGCGCATGGACGCCTCCGAAATTCTCGACGGCGTATCCGAGTAATTCGTCACGGGCGCGGCGAAACGAAGCTGTTTCGCCGTTGCCTTCGTGGCGCAGGGCTTCAGCCCGACATCTTGGTCTTGCTTTTGAACTACGCCGCTCGCCTTTCGTAACGCCGGCGTCCCCGCCGGCTCTTTTGACTTCTGCTCTGTTCAGCGCCGTAGGTACGGCACACCGACGCGTTTCACGCATCCAATTGACGAACTCGTAATATAATAATTTTCATCGGAGCCGCCCCAATGAAACCCGGAGACGTTGTCCTCATCCAGGGCCACGGCTTGAAAAGCTTGGCCAATCGAATCGGACAAGCCCTCGTCAGCGGCAAGCTCACCCGTTTCACGCACGTAATGCTATGCGTCGCTCCCGGCGTCCTGATTGACGCCACTCCCCACGACGGAGTAAAGCTTCGCAACATCGTTCGCGAACTAATCTGCGGACGCCTCACCGACCAAATGTGCTCCGACGGAACCGTCCTCGTCCTTCGCCCTCCGCCCGGAAGTTGGAATGCGAACGCCGGACAATCGCTGGTCTCCACCTTGGCGCACGTTGGAAAAAACTACAATTTCAAAATTCTGCTTCCCAATCCTTCCGACGCCGACCACCAATCCGAGAAAGCCAAGGCCGCCTTCTGCAGCGAGCTTGCAGTTCTGTTTCTCGAGCATTGGGGTGCCGTGCCGACGCCGCAGTCGGGCAAAGCTCTGCCGCCGAGCAAAACTCTCCCGGTACATTTCGATCGCCTGCAAGGAAAACAAGGTTGGACTGACGTTACTTCCCAATGGGCCGCCAAGCTAAAAGATTATCGCGAGTGGTCTGAGTCCTCGCAACTTAACGATGGCAGGAATTTCGGCCTCGCCTTGTACCAAGGCAACCAGCAAATTAACCTCCTGTTCGACATAAAACAGTTCGCTACCGGCCAAAAACAATTGGAGCAAAAGCTCGAAACAATATGGACTAAGTTCGGCACAAAGAAACGCTGACTCGTTTGCCTCCTTGACATCAGTCATAATTAGAAATAAGTTTTTGTCTCCTGGCACCGGTACACTCATCACCATTGGCGCGAGCTTCGGCTCAACCCAAGAGCGAGATGCCGTGGCACTAGTGAACGATCCGAAATCGTCATGGCAAGTACTGTATCGAGCGGCTCTTAATGAGACCGATAAAAAGAAGCTAACTGACTTAGTCTTGGCGGCCGAAGAAGCGATATTTCTACGCGCGCAAGAACTGACTGGCGCTGTCGCAGATAATGAGGAACGAACTACGATGGCAGAAGCTGCGCGCAATCTTTTGACTATCAAAAGTGAAAAGCTAGGGTGGCCCGGCTTCAAATAGGACGTACGTTAAACCGGAATTAGCGAGCGTACATGTTTCACGATGTTCCGCGCATCGGACTTCGACACAATTAGGTCGAACGGCGAGTTCACACCCATCAGTTGCGCTCCAAGCGTATCAGCGTGAAGCGTGAAAAGAATAATTGGAACGTCCGGCATAATTTGCTTCAACTCGCGCGCCGCATCCACTCCATTCATCACCGGCATGGAGAAATCGAGAATAATTAGATCGGGTCTATGCTGCCTGGCGAGATCGATTGCTTCCTGCCCGTTAACGGCCTCGGCGCAGATGTCATAGTCGTCTTCCGCTTCAAATATCTTGCAGAGCATTTTGCGGACTAACGCGTTGTCGTCAGCGACGAGGATCGTCTTAGGCATCGCCCACCGGTGATGGATACCACAACCTCAACACAGACCCATCGTCGGGGCGATACATCGAACTATGTATTTATTGTCCGAGAATACGTATGGAATTAAAGACAAGGCATTCAGGTATGAGCGCGTCCTGCCCTCTTCCAAAACGCCTCAGGCCGCGACGGCTCTCGCGGGTTTGGTTCTCTTGGCCAACAACGCCAACCTCTCTTCGTGATTCATGGGCTCCCAGGGGACCAGCTTCTCGGCCAGCACATCCATCCTGCGAAGGATGGTCAACTCGATGAAAAGCCCCATCACATCCAAATCCCGAAAAACCAAGGACCCGGACTCTCTCATCTTGTCGCGAATGCGGTCGAGATGCGCCGGCATTTCCGTCCAATGCAGGCTGGAACGGTGGTGATGGCACAGGTGGTACCCTTCGTTCATGAAGTTCAGCTCATCTAGGACGGTAACCGTATTCGCAAAATAATCCTCGGGATGCTCCGGATCGCAGAACGCGTGCTGTACCCACGCGGTAAGCGCCATGATAAAATTCATGCACAGCAGAGGAACCAAAACGTACAAGATCCCGATTCTCCAGTTATAAATAAAGACTGCCGCGAAGAAGAAGTAGTACCGCGCCATTCCCCATAAAATTCTCCGGCGGTTCTTTTCGTCACCTTTCGATTTGAAGTAAGCATAGGGAGCCAGACCAAGTGCAGTCCAAATGTTGTCGGAAAGATACCAAAGGAAATCCAGCGGACTCGTTCGGTCGTAGCGGCTGGACGTGACCGTATCGTTGAGTCCACCGTTCTCTCTATGGTGCAGGCCGACATGAACCGTGCGATCCAGCTCCGGAAGGTTGCCGTACAAATATCCCAGGAAAAATTCGACGTAGCGGCCGAAGACCTTATCGTATTTCTCCGAGAAGTAGCCTTGGCGGCGGTGTGCCTCCAGGTGTTTGGCGCTGAACATCCTGACGAATCGCTCGAACTTGAGACCGTACAGCGAAAGATAGAAAGCGATTGCGAGCAGCAGCTGGGGTTTCCCTAAAACGAGTTGAACCACGAAAATTGGCAGCGCAGTCAGGCTGAGCGAGACCATCAAGCGTAACGCGGGCGTGTCTCGCGGGTCGCGCAAAACTTTTCGGCCAAGCCTGTCGAGCAAGCGATCGTAAGTTCCCGAGAGAAACTGATACGCTTCGCGTAACGGACGAACCTTCCCGAGAAGCTTAGCCGCGCCATAACATCCGAAGGAAAGAACAGCCACCAGCGCTACAGCAAGTGCGCTCGCCAAAGCCGTGAGCACTGCCAAGCAACGAAGAACCAGTTCAGGTAATGCGGCAAAACTGATCGCAGGCCAATACGCGTTTGAGCGCGTGCCTTTTTGCACGTCGCTCAAATCCGCTTCCATTAGCTTGCCTACGAATTGCATGTTCGTTGTTATAGCAATCGACGCGCTTCGGCCGGGTCTACTCAAAGGAACTCTACTATCAAGGAGGGCAAACTTCCAGCCTCGAACGGTTCAGCCCGCAGCGCTTACCGCAACAGTGAAATCGATAGCCTCGGGTCGCACAGTCAAGCGTCTTTCAACATCGCCAGTCCGGATGCCGTTTAGTCTCAAAGCAGGCCGCGGTGCCCGGTGTAGTTTTTGTCGACGTCCAGACCGCGCTCCTTGATAACCTCGGCAGCAGCAGTCAGCGCTGTTGCGATGGCAGGATAGCCAACGTATGGCAGCGCCTGGATGAGAACTTCCTCGATTTCTTTCAATGTGAGGCCGTTATTGAGCCCTGCCCCCATGTGGATGGCGAATTCATGCGGCTGACGCATCGCAATCATGACCGACATCGAAACTAGGCTGCGAGACCGTCTGTCCAGTCCGGGACGAGTCCATATATCCGCAAAGACCTCGTCGACCGCATAGGCAGCGATCGGGGCGCCGAAGGTGTTTGAGTCAGCGGAAGCGCTGAGTTTTGCGGCCGCCTGGTCGCCCATCATTTCGCGGACTAC